>OJPZ01000084.1_pt1 | contig 63124 bp, 56 predicted proteins | sample 1598611 | NCBI WGS metagenome assembly OJPZ01 (sample SAMN03922494, study PRJEB24848) | human gut metagenome | isolation source: stool sample | host: Homo sapiens | place: Germany | collected 2011-11
AAGGCAGAAGCATCCCTTGCATTTCTGCAAAAGGGCAACAAGTATTCCATTCGGGATATGAATTGCGGGATAAGGATATTCATGACTTATCTATTCTTGATGCTATTTCAAAATCATAATTAAAAGCTGGAGGATCAATTCCCCCAGCTTTTTCAGCCCTCGTTACATCATAACTTGAATCCTCTACTTTTTCTTGGCTCTTCTGTTTTTCGTAAACCTTGCCGAAGTTTCTCCCATTGTTCTTTGAACCATTCGCCAATCGGTTGCCTGTTTATGGTCAGTACCAGTTTACTGTCATTGGTCGGATTCTTTTCCACTTTGAAAATATCATTCCTGATGTCAAACTTCCGTCTGTGCTCTTCGGAATAAATCCTGCCATTGCACCTGATAGCCTCTTTCTTCGTCAGAAGGCTCTCTATCATTTCTTTGGTGAAGCCGATGGCAGTGCATAGCTTTTCCATTCTCAACATTTCTTTGAGCATCGGGAACCATTTGAACGCCTTTTCAAGAATAGCATTCAGTCGTGATATTTCCTTGTCTTTGGCTTCAAGCTCCAGATTGTGTATTCCTTGCAGATTACGTATCTGCTTGCCGTGCTGTTCCTGCATGTGCCGCATTTGGGCTTTCAGGTCATCAATTCCCTTATCCCGTTTGGCTATTTCCTGATGCAATTCTTCATTGGATAGTTCCAGTTTCTTCATTTTTCCACTGCCGAAAAGAGAACCCACTCCGCTCACTATGACCGTAGCGGCATCGGTGGCTGCGCCTTTGAGCTTGTCCGTGCGTATCTCCGATTTCACCTGACGGAGTTTCTGTTCGGCAAGGTTTATCTGTTCTTCTTTGTGCCGCTTTGCTGCATCCATGCGTTGCAGTTCGGCTTTCTGCTTCTCAATGATGAAGTCGTTCCGTTCCAAATGTTTTTTGCCTGTTACAGCCTTTGACTGCCCACGCTCCATCAGCAGGATATCAGATGCCAAGTTTTGCATTTCGGTCATATCCTCATCATTGAGTTTGCGGCTCTTGCCTGTATCGTGGTTCATCCAGTCAAATACGATATGGGCATGGTAATTCGGTTTGAACCACCTTTCGCCTACTTGGAAACTCTCCATGTCCTCCGGTGCGGGCTGACCGTTCAGCCAATGCCCCTCGTCTTTGTGGAGGAAGATTTGGAGCGGTGTAATGCCCCATCGCCTTTGGCACTCTTCGCCAAACCTACGCACATCCTCCAGCGTGGTGTCCTGTCTGATTAGCAATACACCCTCACGGATGGGAGAACATCCCGCCACCTTGATAATCTTGCCATTCTTCCCTTTGCGCTCACGCTCCTTTTCCTGCATGGCACGGCCTGTCTTTTCTTTGACCATGCGTTTGATGTTCTCATAGTGCGTCTGCAATTCGGGACTGCCGAAATCCGGATTTATCCATTGTTCGTTATCAGCCGTAAGTTCGGACACGATGTAGATTCTGGACTTGCCGATGTTGCGCATATACTCGGCAGTCCTCCGGTTATGAGCCTCGCTTGATGCCACGTTGCAAGGCTTGATATGTATGCTTGATTTTGTTGCCATCTTTTCAATTTTTGATTCGGTAATTACTAATTTTGTTTGCTGCTTTCCGCTCATAACCGCATGGGGTTCTTAGGGGTGCAACCCATAAGCGGAGTTTCCAAAGAGAGGGTCACTCTTTGGTCGGGGTTCTCAGGGGTGAAACGCCCTGAGTGGGTCATTAGGGCAAAGCCCTAATCCCCTCGGGAGAGCCCACAACTACGCAAGCGAAGCGTGTAGTTATAGTGGGCTATAACCGGAAGCCTTTCGGTTTCTTGGATAGCGTGTCATTCTTCTTTCTGACGGATTGCATTTGCTCATCAGCCATGCGCTTCTGCAAATACTCGTTCAGGTCTTTGCATCCGCAGTAGATTTGTGAAGCGTCCCGTATATGCCGGGTGCTGTCGTATTCCTTGCGGATTTGCCGCAAGGCTTCCATTCCTGCACGGTCATTGTCAAAAAAGCAGTGGATGCGCTCATAGCTCCCCAACGGGTAGAGTGCCTTGGAAACATTGGCGACAGAGTTCAGCACCATGTAATCCTGCCTGTCGAAATCGGGGCATTGCGGACAGCTTTCGAGCCGCAGGGTCAGAAATGAGAGATAGTCCATAAATCCCTCAAAAACGTAACAGGTGTCCTTCGGTTCTCCTTGCTGCCGTATGTGGGTGATGTCTTTCGGCGCGATACAGCCCTTGAAATATCGGTTGCGTATCTCATAGCCGCCCAATATGTTCGGAAACGCAACGGCGAAGTACCGCTTGCCGTTGTGCGTAAACCGTGCCTCCCTGCATTCTCTTTTCGCCAGTGCCGGATTGATACCCCTTTCCTGCAAATAAGCGAGCAAGGCAGGGGAAGAAAGCGGCACGATTTCCAACTGCTGGAAACTTGGCTCCGTAAAGGACTGCTTGCGAAAAGAGAAAGAGACGGGGCGCACGTGCGGTGCCTGTTCCTCTATGCGTTTCAGAAGGTACGGCACACTGTCCGTTGCATAGAGGCGCGAAGCCAGTGCGATGATGTTGCCGCCCTTGCCGAGTGCAAAATCATACCATTGGTTCCGCTCGGTGTTCACCTTGAACGATGCTTCGGTTTCCTCCCTGAACGGCGATTTGTACCAGAGATTGGTGCCCTGCTGCTTTACCGGGCTATATCCCAAGCTGTGAAGATACTCTTCCAGCCTGATTTGTTTTGCTGTCTGTATATCCATAAATGATTGTCTTTATCGGTTATCGTTTGTTTTTCTTTTCGCCAGTACCTTTTCATATAGGTTACTGGCTGTATAACCACTTCACTTTATTGTCGTATATATAGAATACGGCTTAAAGTGAAGCGGTTTGATGCTACCCTGCAACCACTTCGCTTTATCCTAATATATAGACCCCAAGAATAAAGTGAAGTGATTGCGATGATTGGGCTAATAGTGGAAATCCGGTTCGTACCTGTACTTCCTGCCGTTTTCCTGTACTATCATCCGCTTGCTCTTTAACACTGTGATGAGTTTGACCAGCTTGTTGTCGCTCAACGGAACGCCTACCAAGGCATACGATTCTTTCAGTGCTTTGCCCAGTTCCTTATACCCGTACTCGTCCTGCAACGAGAATGCGGCTTCCAGTGCTATCCGGTGCTGCTGCTCGGAAATGTCCTTGTAGGCATCAAACTTCCCGCCTTGGGGTCTGCCGGGTGTTTTGGCTTCTGTCTGGTAGTCCTCCATCAGTTCGGGCAATGCCCTTTCGTTTATGCGGAAGGCAAACGGCTCGAAGTCCATCGCACGGATGTGCATGGCGGAAACCTTGCTTATGTCCCCGTTGCTCTTGTCCTTTTCAACGAGCAGCACGGTTTCAGCCTTGTTGTTCAGCTCCGTGCCGATATGTCCCCTTGCGTTCTCATCCCCCTTGTTCTGATGGAGTATCGTGTGGATATGTATCTGCCTGTCGTCCGTCCATTGCATCAGCTTTGATATGATGCGTGTCGATTCACTGGGGCTGTTGATGTCATATACCATGTCACGGATTCCGTCTATTATCACCAGACCAAGGTTCGGCGTATGGTAGATTGCCTGTTCGACAATCCTTATGCGCTGCTCCGGCGTGTATTTCCGCAAGGCAAGGAACTCAAGGTTTTCGTTGTCCCTGTCATCGGGCAGTCCTGCCATGCGCATGATGCGTTCCATCACATTCAGGCAGTGGTGGGGGCTTTGCTCCGTATCCACGTAAAGCACTTTCCGCTTGGCTTCGGGAAGTTCAGCCGCATACCTGAGCACCGTTCCGTTCTTCAATGCCGCAGCCACGATAGCCGACACATTGAATGTCTTCTTGCTTTTGGCTTTGCCGATGGATGCGCTGAAATTTCCCAACGTGCCGATAACGGAACCTTTCACACTGAGGATTTCAGGGGCTTTTTCGTATTTTCCCGACAGGCTCAGGCGTGAGGCTTGCCAGAGGATTACCGCCTGTTCGTCCGATATTTCCCGGATGTCTTTCATATAGTCCATAGCGATTCCTCCCGTTACTTGCGTCCGCCTGTTTTCTTCCCTGCCAGCTCAAGGGCAAGTTCCGCGTCCACGATAATCTTGCGCCCTATCTGGGTGATGGCCTTGTCTATCTTTCCGCTTTTCTTTATACGGTTGGCGGTAGGCAGGCTGCACCCGAACAACTTGGCGATACCGAGTATTCCGTACACATACTTCCTGCCTGTGTCCGTTACGGGCTGCGGCTGCGCTTCCGGCTGACCGGATGCGTGCCTGCTTAACATGATGAACTCTTCGCCTGCCATCTGCCAGACGGGTTTGGATAATAATTCTTGGATATTTGTCATAGTCCAATCTAATTAGTCGTTAAACAATCAGCCCTGCGCACTGGCTGTTATTTCTGTTCTCGAACGATGCAAAATTAGATATGGATACGGGTGGTAAGGATGGGGATAATATAATCGAATATCGCTGTATCTTATTGAATATCAGAAAATAAAAATACCACTCAAAAATGAATTTGAGTGGTAAAAGTGGAACTTTCGTAAAGAATCAGGATATGTCACGGATTATCTGAATATCTGCTCCATTTCTTTGGCGAAATTCTGGTTGCTGTCACTGGGGAAATCAGAAACGGGCTCTTTGTACTTGGACTTATAATAACCGTCATCAATATCCAGCAGTTTGAGCATTCCGGCTTTCCATTTGTCCCTGTCCTGTTTGGGGAGCTTTTCGCTCATGAGAAATATCAGATAACATACACGGATTTTCTCTCTCGGTTTGGTTTTCAGTTTGTAGTTGCAGGGTTGCAGGTTCATGTTGGCATAAAAATCCGGTGCGGAAATTTCTTCAAACTGTTCTCCCACACATACTTCATGAATGAGCGAAAGTAATTTCATGCTGAAGTATTCGTGTTGTTCCGTTGTTGTTTCCTGCGGACTGACTGGCTTTCTCGGTTCTTCCTGTCGGTTCCCGTCGGGAATATATTTCTTCAATATGTCCAAGAAAAGGCAGCTTTGACGGTATATGTCCGCACAACGGTTCTTCATATATTGGAATGCCTCCTTTCTTGCAGCCTTTTGCAGGTCATAGAGTTCGTTCAGTCTGGCTTTTTCCCTGTCGTATTCAGCCTTGCAGCGTTCATATTCTTTCTCCGCCTGCTTTTCTTCTTCGGCTGTATGTTCCCTGTAACCGATGGAATCATACCTGTTGTTGGCTTCATTCAGCGGCTTGCTCAGACTTCTTGTGACATCCAGTTGGGCTTCAATTTCAAGGGAATACCTTTCCATGTGCTGATGGCAGACACGCTCTATGGCACTGTCACTTATGGGGTGCGTTTCATAAGCCTGTATGCTCTTTTCTATTTCGGTTTTCAGGCTGTTGAGTATCAGGGTGTATTGTTCTTTTTGCCTGTCAAGCACCAGTTCAAGGATGGCGGCTTCAAAAGACTTCATGTCATTGTACTGCTGACAGAAATCGGAAATAAATTTCTGCCTGTCAAAAGAGAAAACGTGATTGTCTATATAGTCCCTGTATATTCTGTAGAGTTCCCCGTATCGGGGAATCATCGTCTGTATATTGTCTGCCATAGGTGTCCTACTTTTGTCTGTTCTTTTCATTGTCAAGAAGCATCGTCAGTTCTTCCTCCACCTGTTCTATGCTCGGCAGTGCCGATTTCAGGTTTTCCGGCACAGCCTTGCTGAGCTGATAATCGCTGATGCCGATAGGCTGGTCATAGCCGGTCAGCGCATATTGTGCGACAATCTCATCCTTGCCCTTGCACAGCAGCAGCCCGATGGTCTTGTTGTCATTCTCTCCCCTCAGCTTGTCATCCACCACATTGATGTAGAAGTTCAATTGCCCGGCATATTCCGGTTTGAACGGGGTGGCTTTCAGTTCCACGACCACGTATGCATGGAGTTTTATGTTGTACAGAATCAGGTCGGCATAGAAATCGCTGTCGCCAATCTGGAAATGCTTCTGCCTTGCGACAAAGGCGAATCCGCTGCCCATCTCCAGCAGATAGCGGGTGACGTGCTTCACCAGTTGTTCCTCTATGTCCCTTTCGTCCGCCCGTTCTTTGGCTCCCGCCAAGTCAAAGATATACGGGTCTTTCAACAGGTAGTTGGCAAGGTCGCTTTGAGGTGCAGGAAGCGTGGCGGTAAAATTATTGACCTTGCGGCTGTTGATTTGCCGTTCAAACAATTTGCTTTCAATCTGCATTTTAAGGACGTTGCTGCTCCATCCCATTTCCACGGATTGCTTCATATACCAATAATCGACACCTAATGGAAGTGAACTGTTCAGCAGAATCACATGGCTTGCCCAGTTGATTCTTGCGACAGGTGATGCCAGGAACAGTTTTTCTATGTCCTCTATCGGTATTCGGCAAACGGTAGCTACTGTTTGGGCTACATCCTGAATTTGTGCAAGAGGTTCTTGCACAATTGTAACTTCCTTGTTGTCAGAGGATGGAATTTGTGCAAGAGGCTCTTGCGTAAATGACACATTGTTCAGGCATTGGATTTCATCCGTGATTTTCTGCACACTTGGAGCAAGTATTTTCGCATCGGTTTCTATGAAACTCCGTAATGCGCCCAATGGATAGGAGCGTGCGAACTGGCACATATAAGCCAAGTTCCTGACCGAATATCCTTTCTTTTCGGGATAACTGAACCGTATTGCCTGCGCCAGTTTCTTGATGACCTTGCCGCCCCAGCCTTGTCGGTTCTGATGGTACAATATGTAATTGCCCATCTTCCAGTAGTGGAACAGCATCTGCGCATTGGCGGCACTGATGAGCCGGACTTGCGCCTGCTCTATTTCCGAGCCGATGGCATTGACGAAAGCCTCGAAACTCCTTTTCTCTATGTTGTTATCGTTGTTGCTCATTGTTGTATGTATTGAAAGTCACAAAGATAAGCCCAATAACAGGCATCCCGTGAAACTTGCTGATTGTTTTTTATAGTTGGTTGAATTTGTTCATTGCATTTGCCTTGATGTCATCTGCGATGTCAATGTAAGGTTTCATGGCTTTATAATCGCTGTGTCCCGTCCATTTCATGACCACTTGTGCCGGGATACCGAGAGCCAAGGCGTTACAAATGAATGTCCTTCGTCCGGCATGGGTACTTAACAATGCGTACTTTGGCGTAACTTCATCTATACGTTCATTTCCTTTATAATATGTTTCCCTTACAGGCTCGTTGATTTCGGCAAGCTCGCCCAACTCTTTCAGATAATCATTCATTTTCTGATTGCTGATGACTGGCAGTGCCATGTTGTTCTCAAAGTGAATGTCCTTGTATTTTTCAAGTATGGCTTTGCTGTATTTGTTCAGCTCTATGTTTAGGCTGTCCGCCGTTTTGACGGTAGTAACTTCTATGTGGTCGGATTTGATGTCACTTCGCTTCAAGTTACGGACATCTGAATATCTTAGACTCGTAAAGCAGCAGAACAAAAAAACATCCCTGACACGTTCCAGATATTGTTTGTCTTTGGGTATCTGATAGTCTTTCAGTCTATTCAATTCGTCCCATGTCAGAAAGATTACTTTCTTTGAGGTGGTTTTCAATTTCGGTTTGAATGTATCATATGCAATGTTTTGATTATATCCCTTTTTGAAGCTCCATCGCAGGAACCATTTGAGAAATCCTATCTGTTTGCCGATGGTACTGTTTCTCATGTCTTTTTTGTCACGCAGGAAGTTTACATACTCGTTTAGCCCAAACTCATCGAAATACTCAAAAGTCACATCTTCTTTGAACTCTTTCAGGTGATTTTTTACGGCTGCAAATTTTTCGTATGTAGATTCTGTCCAGTTGTTCTGATTGCCACATTCCTTGACAAACTCATCAAATATCTCCCAAAAACTTATTTTAGTATCTTCCTGTTGCTCCTCACTGTCATTTTTCATTCGCAGATTGAACGCATCTTTTAACTGTTGGGTGGTCGGCATGGTTTCCTGTACCTCAAATTCTTTGAACACGTTTTGAATTTCGGCATAGTATCTTAGCAAATCCGCATTGATTTCGGATGCGCTTTGCTTTAACTTATTGGTACATCCGTTCTTTACACGCTGCTTGTCTGCATCCCACTTGGCTACATCAATGCGGTAGCCGGTTGTAAACTCGATGCGGTGACTTGCGTATATGACACGCATACGGATGGGAACGTTCTCCACGATTGGAACGCCGTTCTTTTTGCGGCTTTCAGGTGCAAAAATGATGTTTCGTTTGATGTTCATGACTGGGTGTATTTGAAATTCTGCACCCAAATATACACCCAAAAATTGAAATAGCGAGCGATATTCGATAATATTTAGATTTAATTATGATTGTAATAAGCTGGTTATTAATAGGCATTTGCGATTGTGTGATATTTTGAGATAGTACAGGTTCGAGAGCCCTTCTCTCCGCAGATAACCTTAATTATTAAGGCCTTACAAATAAGACACCCAAAAAGGAATCCGTTTTTCGGGACTTTTCGGGTGTTTTACTTTTGTCTGCCGCTAAAATCGCTGCGGCATGGAGATTTTCCTCGAAGAGTTCCATTCGTACCGCATACGGCGGTCGGTACGAAATGAGCGGAACGAGACAGCGCTTTTGTTCCGCCAAAGAAACGACATCATCCGTGCGGGAAACATATGCCAATCTTCCTTGCCGAAATCCATACATCCGTTCCGCACAAAACAACCGGCAGGAACCTTCATCGAAAGATGTATCCTGCCCGCTGACGGTGTTTTTCCGCTGCTATCGGACACGCGCCAGAGCCAAACGCATCACTCCATGATTTCGGCCAGCGCATCCACCAGCGCGTCAATATCCTCGTCGGTAGTATCCCATGAGGTCACGAACCGCACTTCGTCGGCGGCCTCGTTCCACACGTAAAAGAAGTAGCGTTCGGAAAGCCGTGCGATAACCGTACGGGGCATGGCGATAAAGAGCTGGTTCGTCTCCACCGGCTGGGTGAGGCGCAGTTGCGGGAAGCGGGCCAATGCCGCAGCCAGGCGGCGGGCCTGCCGGTTGGCATGCTGTGCATTACGGAGCCACAAACCGTCGAGATAAGGGATGAACTGGGCCGACAGGTAACGCATCTTGGAGGCCAGTTGTGCCGACTGTTTGCGGTAATACTTGATGTCGGCAGCGACCTCCTCCCTGAAAGCCACGACAGCCTCCCCCATCATCATTCCGTTTTTCGTCCCGCCGAGGCTGAGAATGTCCACCCCGGCATCTACGGTGACCTCGCGCATGGTACACCCCAGCGCCGCACAGGCGTTGGCCAGACGTGCCCCGTCCATGTGAAGCTTCATGCCGTGGGCGTGGACGAGCGAGGCGATAGCCCGCACCTCCTCCACCGTATAGAGCGTACCGAGCTCCGTAGCCTGCGAAATATAGACGGCGCCGGGCTGCGCATGGTGGCAGTCACCGAAGTGCTGCAAATGGGGACGAAGCAGGTCGGGCGTCAGTTTGCCGTCGGGCGTGGCGACCGCGATGAGCTGACACCCCGTCATTCGCGCCGGAGCGTTACACTCATCCACGTAGATATGTGCCGTAGCGGCACACAGGATGCTGTGAAACGACCGCGTCACCGCCTGCAGCGCCACACTGTTGGCCCCCGTTCCGTTGAACAGGAAAAAGGGACGGGCCTCCTCCCCGAAGACCTGCCGTACACACTCCGCGGCCCGTTCGGTCCAGCGGTCGTCGCCGTACCCGGCTGCATGGTCGCGGTTCGCCTCGATAATGGCGGCCATCACCTCCGGATGGACGCCCGAATTGTTATCGCTCGCAAAACTCCTCATAGTCCGTATCGTTTTTAACGGTGCAAATATACGCCGATATGCCTGCGGATATTCCGCCCCGTCTCTTTTTCGGAACAAGGCGCAGAACAAGACACGCCGACCGGAAAACACACGCCCGCAGCCGAAGCCGCAGGCGTACGCAATCATCCGGGAAGGCAGTCGTTCCGGTTGCCGGTATCCGTTAAAACCCGATTCCGCTGATGTAGCCGTAGAGGTTGCTCACAACACCCGAAGCAAGTATCCCGACCGTACAGAATACGAGGCTCGCCCTGTTATAACCGTCCGTACGAAGACGTTCCGAAATGCCGCCTTCCGGAGCGTTGATGAACATGGCCTTGATTATCCTCAGGTAGTAGTAGAGCGATACTACCGTGTTGACCAGCGCAATGAAGACCAGCAGGTAATCCCCCTTCGCCGCAGCTGCCGCGAAAATGAAAAATTTACTGAAGAAACCGCCGACCGGAGGGATACCCGCGAGCGAAAAGACCGCGAGCATCATCACCAAGGCGAGTTTCGGATTGGACTTATACAGTCCGTCGTAAGCGCCGATGTCCGTACGGCCGCTGTGGTTTTCGACGGAAGCGATGACACCGAACGCCGCCATGTTGGCGAAGAGGTAGACCAGCACGTAGTACACTACGGCGGAGAGTCCCTCCGGCGTACCGTGCAGCACGCCGAGCATGATGTACCCCGCCTGCGAAATGGACGAGTAGGCAAAGAAACGTTTGATGTCCCGCTGACGGATGGCGAACAGGTTGCCCACCACAATGGTCGCCACCGTAACCACCCACAGGATATAGTACCAGATACGACCGATGTTGCCGAATACATGATGCAGCGTCAGCAGCAGCACGAAACAACCCGCCGCTTTGGAAACTACCGAAAGGTAGGCTGTGGTAGCCGTAGGTGCCCCTTCATAGACATCGGGAGCCCACATATGGAAAGGCACGAGCGAAATCTTGAAAGCCAGTCCGGCAAAGAAGAAGACGAATCCCAACACCGTCATGAAATCGGCGCTCACCAGCGGCTGCATGTCGGCGAAATACATCGTCCCCATCGCACCGTAGAGATATGAGAGGCCGAACATCATGATACCCGACGAGAGCGTGGACATCAGGATGTATTTCGCTCCTGCCTCGGCCGATTTCTCCCGGTACTTGTTGTACGCCGCGAGGCATGCCGTCGGCAGCGATGCCATCTCGATACCGATATAGAGCAGCATGAAGTTCCCGGCGGAGACCATCAGATACATGCCCAGAAGCGTGGCGAGCGTGATGACGTAATACTCCCCCTCGCGGATGGCCGTCTCCCGGCCCCGCAGCCATTCGCCGGCCTGCATGAAGACTACGAGCGTACCGAGATTCAGGATATTTTTCATCAGCACCGTAAGCCGGCTCGTGATATACATTCCCCCGAAGGCGCTCCCTTCGGGCAGACAACAGAAGAATCCGGCCACGGTATGCAGTGCGAAAAGGACAATCGCCAGCGGCCGGAACCACCGCATCGCACGCGTTTCGCCGGCGAATATATCGAACAGGAGCAGTACCACGAACACGGCAAGCAGACCGAGCTCCTGGCGCATTACCAAGAAATTACCCAAATCCATACGCTAAAAGAGGTTTAAATGTTCCATTATCGGTCCGAGGCTCTCGTAAATCAATCCCTGCGCACCGGAGGGCCACACGCCTACCGCCACGATGCAGGCGATGAGCGCCACGGCCGAGAAACGCTCGTACCAGTGCGCATCGTCCAGCTTCAAGTGGTCGGGATTCTGCACCGGACCGTAGAGTATCTTGCCGACCGTACGCAGGATATAGACGGCCGTCACCACGATGGAGGTCGCCGCCAGTATCGTCAGTACGCGGCGCAGCAGGTCGGCATGTTCGAACGAACCGATGAAAACGGTCATTTCGGCCACGAACCCGCTGAATCCCGGCAGGCCGAGCGAAGCGAAACCGGCTATCACGTAACAAACCGATGCGAAGGGCATGATACGCATCAGGCCGCCCATCTCGCGGATGTCGCGCGTGTGGGTGCGGCCGTAAATGACGCCTATCAACGAAAAGAACAGGGCCGTCATCAAGCCGTGAGAAAGCATCTGAAGCACCGCGCCGGTCATGGCCGTCCGGTTAAGCATCAGAATGGCGAAGAGTACGAGGCTGCAGTGGCTCACCGACGAATAGGCGTTCATGTACTTCAGGTCGGTCTGCACCACCGCGCCGTAGGCGCCGTATACCACCCCGATACCGGTAAGGATAAGGAATATCCACGACAGCTCCTGCGCCGCCTGCGGCATCAGGAATATCGCCACACGGAAACAGCCGTAGCCGCCCAGCTTCATCAATACGCCGGCATGCAGCATCGAGACCGAAGTCGGCGCCGCGGCATGGCCGTCGGGCGACCACGTATGGAACGGAAAGAGCGCCCCGAGCACTCCGAAACCGATAAATGTCAGGCAGAATATCCAATACTGATGATTCATGGGAATACTGAGCTGCGAAATCTCCATGATATTCATCGTGGTCGCCCCGGCGGTGAAGTAGATGCCGAGAATCCCCGTCAGCAGGAAGGCCGAACCGCCCATGAGCATCAGCGTCAGCTTCGTGGCGGCATAGACCTTCTTTCCGGTACCCCATACCCCTATCAGCAGAAACATCGGGATGAGGGCCATCTCGTAGAACATGAACATCGTGAAGAGGTCGAGCGAGATGAAATAGCCGAAAACGCCCACCGCCAGCAGGCTGTACCACACGAAGAAATCGCGCTCCATGTTCCACGCCGAGAAGACGCCCGCGAAGGCCACGACGGCCGAAAGCAACAGCATCACCACCGAGATACCGTCCACACCCACCGTATAATGGATATTGAACGGCGCATACCATACGGTGTCGCTGCAAAGCAGCATCGCCTCGTCCGACACCGCCCGCTGCTGCAGGAACACGACCGCTACCGCCACCGCGCACACCAGTTGCAGTCCGAACCCCGCCGTGACCACCGTGCGCACGAACCGCTGCCCCTTTCCCGTGAAAAGCGCGAGCAGGGTGAGCAACGGTATGATAACCAATAAAGACAATATATTCATAACCCCGTCAGAATATAAATACACAAACCACGATAACGAGTACCGACCATACGAATACCGCCGCGTAGGTCTGTACACGGCCCGACTGCATTCCCTTCACGGCACGCGACAGGCTCTCCGTCCCCGTTCCGAGGGCATTGATACCGCCGTCTATCGCATGGCGGTCGAACCATGCCACGGGAGCACTCACGCAACGGAACAGAATCTTTTTGGTGACGAACTGCCATGCCTCATCGATATAGAAGCGATGGTAGGCCGCCCGCCAAAAACCTGCCCACTTCGCGGCAACCCGCGCGGCCAGTCCCCGCTCCCGCATATAGAAGCGTGTCGCCACGGCGATACCCGCCAGGCTCACCAGAATGCCGCCGGCGGCAATCGCCCAGTCGATGCCCAGCCTGTAAGGGATGCCGTCGCTGCTGACCAGCCGCGAGAAGGGAAGCCACCCCGTCACGCACGAGAGCAGTGCGAGGAATACCAGCGGCACGAGCATCGAAGCCGGCGCCTCGTGCGGACGCACTTCGTACTTCCGTTCCGTTCCCCAGAAGATGCGGAAATAGAGCCGGAACATATAGAAGGCCGTCAGCCCCGCCACGAGCAGCAGCACGGCGAAGATGAACTTGTCGTGCCCGAAGGCGGCCGACAGAATCTCGTCCTTGCTGAAAAAACCCGAAAAAGGCGGGATACCCGCTATGGAGAAACAAGCGACAAGGAAGGTAATATGGGTGACGGGCAGGTATTTCCGCAGGCCGCCCATGGCCTCCATCTCGTTGCTGTGCACGGCATGAATCACCGCACCGGCACCGAGGAAGAGCAGCGCCTTGAAGAAAGCGTGCGTAAAGAGGTGGAACATGGAGGCCGTATAGCCCTCGCCCGCATGACCGCCCATACCCGACACGCCGAGCGCGACCATCATATAGGCTATCTGCGAAATGGTGGAAAAGGCCAATACCCGTTTGATGTCGGTCTGCGTGATGGCGATGACCGCGGCAAAAAGCGCCGTGAAAGCCCCCACGTAGGTTATCAGCGTGAGTACATCGGGCGCGGCGAAATAGTAGAGCGGGAACATCCGCGCGATAAGGTAGACGCCCGCCACCACCATCGTGGCGGCATGGATGAGCGCCGACACCGGCGTCGGACCCTCCATGGCGTCCGGAAGCCAGATGTGCAGCGGAAACATTGCCGACTTACCGGCCGCCCCCATAAAGAGGAGCGCCATCGCCCACGTTGCGGCCGAAAGGCCGAGGAACGAACCGCCCGCCAGGGAGGTCACCGCCAGGGAAGCATTGTCGGCCGTCAGCAGTCCGAAATCGAACGTACCCGTATAGAACGAAAGGATAAGAATGCCGATTAGAAAGCCCAGGTCTGCGAACCGCGTCACGATGAAGGCCTTTTTGGAGGCGGCTATCGCAGCGGGCTTCGTATAATAGAAACCGATAAGCAGATACGAGGAAGCCCCCACGAGTTCCCAGAAAATATACATCTGGAAAATGTTGGTAGCCACGACCAGTCCGAGCATCGAGAAGCTGAAGAGCGACAGGAAGGCATAGTAGCGCTGAAACCCCCGCTCGCCCTTCATGTAGCCGAAACTGTAGATATGGACCATCAGCGAAACGGTCGTTATCACCACCAGCATCATCACCGAAATGGGGTCCAGCAGCACGCCCATGTCGATGTGCAGCGTGTCGCTGAACCGGAGCCACTGCGCCGACCATGCCGTCAGGGCGCGGTAGGCGTCTCTCTCCAGACCTTCGACGAAGAAATAGCGGTATGCCGTCAGGTACGACAGCAGCGCAGAGACGGCCATTCCGAGCGTACCGCAAAGGCCGGCGGCCCGGGGCCGCAGCCATTTGCTGCCGAGCCCGATGAAGAGAAACATCACCATCGGGACGAGAATGATATATACGGTATATCCCATACTCCTAATATTTCATTTTGTCGATATGCCGGACGTCGATGTTGTTCGCCAGGCGGTACACGTTGATGATGATGGCGATGGCCACCGCCGTTTCGGCCGCCGATATGGCGATGCCGAAAAGACTGAAGAACAGTCCCTCCATGTGTTCCGGATAGAGGTATCGGTTGAACACGCTGAAATTTATCTCGACCGAGTTGAGGATAAGCTCGATGGATATGAGCACCGCGAGCAGGTTCTTGCGGGCGATGAACCCGTAGATTCCTACGAAGAACATGATTGAACTGACAATCAGGTAATGCTCCATGGATATCATCATAGTCTTGCCGTTTTTTTGTCGTTTACCGTTTGCGCGCTATCAGGATGCCGCCGATGGCGCACACGAGCAGCAGGATGCTGAGCGCCTCGAACGACAGCAGGTATTCGTACTTGTCCGTCCCCATGAGGGTCTGCCCGACCGCCTTCATATCGGTCTCGTGGTCACCCAGCACGGTGGGATTGCTGCCGTAGAGGAAACGGTGCTTCAGCGTCACCCAGGTGGTGATGAGCAGTCCGGCGAGGGCCGTGACGGCACCGGAAAGCACCCTGCGCCGGTCGTGCGGTTCGGTCCGGTCGCCTTTGGAACTCGTCAACAGGATGGCGAAAATGAAGAGGATGAGAATACCGCCCGCATAGACCGAAAGCTGCACGACCGCCAGAAAGTGGTAATTCAGCATGAGATAAAGCCCTGCGGTGCCTATCAGCACGAGAAGCAGATAGGTCGCCGCACGGAATATCTTGCGCGAGGTGACCGCCAGCACCGACGATACGATTATCGCCGCGGCCAGCAGATAGAAAATGATTACGTTAGCTATCCCTTCCATGACTTATTCCGTTTTTGATTCCGTTCGAGCCTCCGGCGATGCCGTCCCTCCTTCCGGCGCCGGAGCGGCCGGTTTCGGAGCGGGTGCCGGTTTCGGAGCTTGCGAAGAGCCCGGCCGATTGAGCTGAAGCAGCAGCCGCTCCTTCGTGAAGACGGCATGCTCGAACTCGTTCGTGAACCGGATGGCTCCCGTCGGGCAGACCGAAACGCACAGACCGCAGAAAATGCAGCTTCCGAGGTTGTAGAGGTGTTTGTCGAGTACCCGCTTCGGCTTGCCGGTCGCGGGGTCGGTCTCCGTCCGAGCAACGACCTGTATCGTACCGTTCGGACAGTTGTTCATGCACATGCCGCAGGCGATGCACTTGTGGTGATTCTCCGCGTCGTGCGGCATGGTGAGCAGCGCACGGAACCGCTCGCCGTACTCCCGCCTGCCGCGGTTCTCCGGATATTGCTGCGTCACCTTCGGACGGCAGAAATTGAGCATGGTGACATACATCCCCTGCCCCAAATGCCATATCCCGACGAATATGTTCTTTATGTAATTCACGACTTTCATAAGGCTACAAGATAACGACCACCGACATGAGTATCAGGTTGAGCAGGCAGACGGGCATCAGGATTTTCCATTCCAGGTTGAGCAGCTGGTCGATGCGCAGACGCGGGAACGACCACCGCACCCACATGGCCAGGAACATGCAGACGCACGTCTTGCCGAAGAACCACAGCAGCGACGGGATGCAGTCCATCGCGTGGTTGAACCCCTCCCAGCCGGGAACGTGCAGCGGCTGCCACCCCCCCAGAAACATGGTCGACGCGATGGCCGCCACGATGAACAGGTTGAGGTACTCGGCCAGGTAGAAGAACCCGAACTGGATGCCGGAATACTCGGTATGGTAACCGGCCGTCAGCTCCGATTCGGCCTCCGGCATGTCGAACGGTCCGCGGTTGGTCTCGGCATGGCCCGCGATGAGGTAGGTCAGGAAGGCGATGCACGCCGGAACGTGTCCCTTGAAGATGAACCATCCGTCGGCCTGCTGGGCCACGATTTCGGAGAGCTGCATGGTGCCGGAAAAGACCACGATGACCATCAGCGACAACCCGGCCGATATTTCGTAACTGATAAGCTGTGCCCCGCTGCGCATGGCGCCTATCATCGAATACTTGCTGTTGCTCGACCATCCGGCCAGCAGGATGCCTACCACGCCGAGCGACGAGACAGCGAGCAGGTAGAATACGCCCACGTTGAAGTCGATGGCCTGCAACCCTTTGGCGAAAGGCAGCGCCCCGAACGTGCATATCGAACCGATAATCACGAAGAACGATGCCATCCGGAAAAGCACCTTGTCGGACTTGTCGATGTGCACCAGCTCCTTGAGCAGTATCTTTATCATGTCCGCCACGGACTGGAAGATGCCCCACTTGCCCACGCGGTTGGGGCCGAGGCGGCACTGGAAGAATCCGCATATCTTCCGTTCGGCATAAATCAGGAAGAGCGCTATCAGAGCGTAGGCGACGAGTACCGCCACTCCTATCAGCACGAACTCCACCAGCAGCGCCCAACCGTCGCTCATGCAGCCGTGCAGCGAAGTGTCAATCCATTGCGTCAGTTTTTCAAAACTCCACATAATCCATTCCTCATTCATTAATATCCACTTACCGGTCGATGCACGGTATCACGTAATCGAACGAACCGCCGAGCATGATGAGGTCGGCCACCTTGCCTCCCGGCGCCACATCCTTCAGCGCCCCCACCAGCACCATCGACGGCGAACGGAACTTGACGCGGTAAGGCGTCTTGTCGCCGCGGCTGGTGATGTGCACGCCGAACTGCCCGCGGGCATTCTCCACCCGCTGGAAGTAATCCCCCTGCGGAAGTTTGATGACGCCCTTCACCTTCTCGGCATACGGCCCCTCCGGAATGTTGTCTATGAGCTGTTCAATGATGCGCAGCGACTGTTCTATCTCGTGCAGACGGATGATGTAGCGGTCGAAGGTCATGCCGCCCGTGCGAAGCAGCTCCTCGAATTCCACTTTTCCGTAAGCGGCATAAGGTTCCGCCCGGCGCAGGTCGTTGGCCCAGCCCGACGCCCGGCCCGACGGTCCCGTGACCCCCAGCGCGATAGCCCGCTCGCGCGAAAGATAGCCGCTACCGGCCATACGCCCCGTGGCTATCGGATTGCCGGTATAGAGCATGTGATGCTCGCGCAGCATCTTGCGCATATAGGGAATGAACTCCTTCACCCGTTTCCGGAAGTTGGGATGCAGGTCGCACGCTACGCCGCCGATGACGTTATAGTTCGCCATGAGCCTTCCCCCGGCCGTCTCCTCGAAGATGTCCATTATCTTTTCGCGGTCGCGCAAACCGTACATGAAAGCCGTCACCGCCCCCATATCCATGCACATGGAACCCCATCCCAGCAGGTGGGAGGCAATGCGCGTCAGTTCGTCGAAAATGGTGCGGATGACCACCGCCCGCTCCGGAACGTCCATCTGCAGCGCCTTCTCGCAGCAGAGGCAGAAGGCATGCCGGTTCATCGTACCGGACAGGTAATCGAGCCGGTCGGTCAGGTGCAGTATCTGCGGATAGGTATACCCCTCGCACAGTTTCTCCACCCCGCGGTGGATGTATCCGAAATGGGGGTCCACCGACCGGACGATTTCGCCGTCGAGCGCCACGCGCAGGTGCAGCACGCCGTGCATGGCAGGGTGCTGCGGTCCGAAGTTGATGACGTAATCGTCCTCGCCGTACAACGGCCGGAGCACCGTGCGCTCGTTGCCGTCGGGCCCGACCTCCACCGAAGGTACGGTATCCATGTCGGCCAGGGATTCGTTCTCCAGCGGTACGGGGTTGGCTTCGGGCGAAGCGTCGTAATCCTTGCGCAGCGGATAGCCGTTCCAGCTCTCGCGCAGGAAGAGACGGCGCATGTCGCCGTTGCCCGCGAAGCGGATACCGAAATAGTCATGCACTTCGCGTTCGTACATCAGGGCGACTTCCCATACGTCCCCCACCGAAGGAATCACCGGCCGTTCCCGGTCCGCCACGACAGTTTTGAGTACCACCACATCGGCCGTATCCTCGCTGCGAGCCACATAGTCGATTATGCCGAGCGCGTCGCCGTAATCCATGCCAACCATATCCACGAGGAAATCGTAACCGCACTCCTTCAGGAAAGCAGCCGCTTCCGGCAGCCGTTCGGACGGAACGTTGAACGCTTCGCGTCCGTCGGCCTCGGTCACCGCCTCTTCGGCGAGCCAACCGAATCTATTTCTCATTTTTTCCCTTATCATACACGGCTTCGTTCTCTTCGGGTGTGACATGTTCCTTCACCGCAGGCTGCTGCGGCAGTTTGAAAAAGTTCTGTACCTTGATTTTGCGTTCGAGCTGCATCATCCCGTACAGGATGGCGTCCGGTCGCGGAGGACATCCCGGCACGTAGACATCGACCGGTATCACCTCGTCCACCCCCTTGACCACATGATAGGAGTTGCGGAACGGTCCGCCGCAAATGGCGCAGCTTCCCACGGCAACGACGTATTTCGGTTCGGCCATCTGGTCGTACAGACGTTTCAGCACGGGGGCCATCTTGTGCACGATGGTACCGAACACGAAGATGACATCGGCCTGACGGGGACTGTTGCGGTACACCTCCCAGCCGAAGCGGGCAAAATCGGTATGGGCGCCGCCCACACACATGAACTCAATGCCGCAGCAGCTCGTGGCGAAGGTCAGCGGCCATACCGAATGCGACCGACCCCAGTTAATCATGTCGCTCAGCCGGGTCACGACCACCGGAGCGCCGCCCTTGCGGAGCTCCTCGACATACTGTTCGAGGTACTCGTTATCCTTGAAATCTTCGTAGCGCATATTCTTGATATGCGTCCTTTTGCTCATTTCCATTTCAACGCTCCTTTCTTCCACGCATAGGCCAGACCGAGGGCGAGGATAATGAAGAAGAACAGCACGCTCTCCAGCCCTTCGGGGCCGAGGTCCCTCATCACCGTAGCCCACGGAAACAACAACACCGTTTCGACATCGAACACGAGGTAAAGTATCGCAAACAGGTAATACCCCACGCGGAACTGCATCCACGACGTACCGCGGGTAGGAATACCGCACTCATACACCTCTCCCTTCAGCGGGTTCGTCGAACGGGGCGCGAGCCACAGGGCTATCAACAGGGCCGCTCCCACCAACACGACGGCGGTTATCAGGACGACAAGGAATAATGCTGAATTGCTCATTTCATGAATGATTTTATGTATTTTCGACAACTGCGGCACGACCCGCCCGGAAACGAAGCCGAGGGAATGCCGCACCCCTCTCCACCGACCGTGGAAAGCTGCAGAGCTCGGCGTCCGCCACGACAGACGGACTATATAGACGTCAAAGGTTGAGCCGCCTCAGTTCGCTGAGAGAACCGCCCGAACGGACACTGCCGTTAAACACGGACTCATAAAAACGCAGTTCGCCGACAACGGCACTCTCCGCGGCCGGCTGGAAACTGATGAATTTATGGAAATCCTTGATGTTCAGCACAGAATAAGCACACGAGAAACCGTTGGACAGACCGAAACTCCCCTGTTCGCACGCAGTGTCTCCCCCGTCGCAGTCGACCGTCAGCACGAGACCGGGATGCTCCGCCGTCTCACTGCCGAACGCAATCGGACTCCGCGACGCGAAACAGTACGCGAACGCATTGAAGAGTATCGCCGTCAACAATACGATGAATTGCTTCCAGTTCATTTCCCGAGCGATTTCGGGGGCAAAAATAGTACAAAAACCAATACGCAGTTCACCCCGGAAAAATAAATAACCGGTGCCATAGCCCTCTGCAACGGCACTTTCCGTCACGGAAAGGTCAGCCGAGCAGGTATTTCTCGACCAATGCGGCACAGGTACGCACATATTCCGTACAGGGTTTTTTCCTGAATCCTTCGGGCAGGCCGGGTTCGAGTCCCAACAACTGACCGCACCGGATGGAACCGTGTTCTGCCCTGAACGCTTCCGCCATCATCTTCACGGTATCGTAATTGGCATTCCGGGCCTCCTTGCCTTCCGATACCGCACCGTTATGAAGACCGGCCAGCATGGACATGCCGCTCACCGTACCGCAAACATGGCGCATGCCCGCCAGCCCTCCGCCGAACGGCGACGACAGTTTCATGGCCGTCCCCTCGTCGAGCCCGAAACGGTCGGCATAAGTAACGAACACCGCCTGCGCACAGTTACACCCCTTTTTGAAACGTTCCACCGCTTGCTCCACCCTGCTTTCCATATCTTAATTCACTCTATGATTAAATCCGCCGGCACCGCCTCCGCGAAAGCCATGAGGTCTGCCGGGGCGATGACAATCTGTACCCCCCGGACACCGGCACTGATGTATATCCGCTCCCGCCGCCCGGCACCCGCATCGATGAATGTGGGGTAACGTCTCTTCATCCCTATGGGTGAACACCCGCCGCGGACATACCCCGTCAGCGGCAGTAGCTCCTTTACCGGAACGAGGTCGGCCTTCTTGTTGCCCGATGCCCTGGCCGCCTTCTTCAGGTCTACCTCGGCATCGCCGGGTACGACGCATACGAAAATACCCGTCCGGTCGCCGCGCAGCACGAGCGTCTTGTACAGCGCCCCCGCATCCACACCGAGCGATTCGGCTACGTGTATCGCGGAGAGGTCGTTCTCATCCACCGGATAGGTATTCAGTTCATACGCTATCCCCGCCCTGTCGAGCAGCCTGGCCGCATTGGTCTTGTTCTCTCTCTTCATCCGGGACGACCGTTTGACGCCGCAAAGTTATGAAAACGCCCCTTCACATACAAGGTACCGGGGCCGTTACTCCCGCTTCTTCCCACAGGCGAAAGCGGAAAGTCCCCGCAGCATGCGGCTCCGTGGCACATGTTTTGCACCCTTTCCGCAGACCGGAAAATTCCCGGTAACGGAATAACAACTTAAAAGAAAGGATGATTATGGCACTATTACACAAAATCGGCCAAAGCGATTCGGAAAGCGTGTACGACGCTTATGCACAGAAGCCCTCGGAAGGCACCATCGCCAAATACAAAATGCCCGACGATTCCCACGACCCGGAGGTCATTACCGACCTTATTCTGGACGAACTGCTGCTTGACGGCAATGCCAAACAGAACCTCTCCACATTCTGCCAGACCTATGCAGACCCCTATATCCGCAAGATAATGGACGCCTGCATCGACAAGAACATGATAGACAAGGACGAATATCCCCAGACGGCGGAAATCGAGCGGCGCTGCGTACAGATACTCGCCGACCTCTGGAACTCGCCCGAGAGCAAGACGACCATCGGATGTTCGACCATCGGTTCGAGCGAAGCCGCCATGCTCGGCGGCCTGGCCATGAAATGGAGATGGCGCGAAAAACGGCAGAAAGAAGGAAAACCAACCGACAAACCGAACCTCATCACGGGTCCCGTACAGGTATGCTGGGAAAAGTTCGCCCGCTACTTCGATGTGGAACTGCGCGAGATACCGATGGAACACGACCGCCTGCTCATGACCCCGGAAGAGGTGATAAAGCGTATCGACGAAAATACCATCGGTGTCGTGCCGACTTTCGGCGTGACCTTCACCCTACAGTACGAGCCGGTCAAGGAGATAAGCGACGCGCTGGACGACTACCAGAAGCGGACGGGGCTCGATATCCCCATCCATGTGGACGGTGCCAGCGGCGGTTTCATCGCCCCCTTCATCCAGCAGGATATCGTATGGGATTTCCGCCTGCCGCGCGTAAAATCCATCAACGCTTCGGGCCACAAGTTCGGTCTCTCGCCGCTGGGTGTGGGCTGGGTGGTATGGCGCGAAGAAAGCGACCTACCGAAAGACTTGATTTTCAACGTCAACTACCTCGGCGGAGAGATGCCTACCTTCGCCCTCAACTTCTCGCGGCCCGGCGGACAAATCATCGCACAGTACTACAACTTCCTGCGCAACGGCCGCAAGGGATACGAACGCATCCACAAGGCCTGTCAGGAACACGGCATGTTCATTGCCGGAGAGATTGAAAAGATGGGTATCTTCGACATCCTTTACGACGGTTCGACCGGTATTCCGGGCGCCGCATGGATGCTCAAGAAAGGAACCGACCTCGGCTTCAATATCTTCGACCTTTCGGACAGGATGCGTGTGCGCGGATGGCAGATAGCCTCCTATACGCTCCCGGTAAACTGCCAGGACATGGCCATACAGCGTGTGCTCATCCGCCACGGCTTCAGCCACGACATGGCCCAACTGCTGATAGACGACCTGCAGCGCAGTATCGAATACCTCCGCAAGAATCCCATGACGCACAGCCTCGACGAAAAGACGGCCGGCGGATACCACCATTAAAATAATCGGATATGGCCAAGACAAATACCAAGAAGCCCACGGCCGGCAGCAGTACCGGCCTGGGCAAACCGGGTAGCATGAGTACATGGCAACTCGCGCTGATGACGGCCGCGGCCGTCATCAGCCTGCGGGGACTGCCTATGATGGCACAGGAAGAACTGACCATGTTTTTCTATATTCTCTTCGCCACCGTACTGTTCCTCATCCCCGCCTCGCTGGTCAGTGCCGAGCTGGGAGGGGCATTCGCGGCCAAGGGCGGCGGCGTCTATACATGGGTCAAGGAGGCCTACAACAAAAAGGCGGGCTTTCTCGCCATCTTCCTGCAATGGATACAGAACGTGGCGTGGTACCCGATTGTACTCGGATTCGCCGCAGCGGCTATCGCCTACACGATAGGAAAGCCGGAACTCGCCGATAACGGCAAGTTCGTCGGCATCTTCTCGATAGCGGTCTACTGGCTGGCTACCCTGCTGACCTTCAAGGGAAGCTCCATCGTATCGAAAATAACCAGCCGGGGGTTCCTCATCGGCACCGTCCTGCCGGGCATCGTGATAATCGTGATGGCACTGGTATGGATAATCGGCGGCAACCCCATCGCATTCAAGGAGCTTCCCGCATCCGTGCCGGAAATCGCCTCCGTGACCGCAGGGCATCCCCACCCGCGTTTCTTCCCCCATATGACCGGCCTCAGCGACCTGGCCTTCCTCGCAGGCATCGTGCTTCTGTTCGCCGGCGTCGAGGTACATGCCGTACACGCCAACGAACTCCGCAACCCGCAGAAGCAGTACCCGAAGGCCATGTTCATCGCCGCAATCATGTCGTTCCTGATATTCACGCTCGGAGCGCTCGCTATGGCGGTGATAACCCCCTACAAGGACATCAGCCTGCAGTCGGGACTCATGGAGAGTTTCCGTTACGTATTCGACCACTACCACATCGGCTGGATGACCAACGTCGTCTCGCTGCTCGTCGCATTCGGAGCGCTCGCCGGCGTCCTCTCTTGGATAGCGGGGCCGAGCCGCGGACTGCTCTGGACGGCACGTGACGGAGAACTCCCCCAATCGCTCACGAAGACCAACAAGAACGGTGTCCAGAAAAACATTCTCCTTATACAGGGCGGTATAGTGACCCTGCTGTCGCTGTTCTACATCTTCATCAAGAACGTGAATGTCGCATGGTTCCTGCTCAGCGCACTGACCGTAGGGCTCTACCTCATCATGTACATGCTGATGTACGCCTCCGCAATCAAACTGCGCAGGACGCAGCCCGACCTTCCGCGGGCCTACAAGGTTCCGGGCGGCAACGCCGGGATGTGGCTGATAGCCGGCATCGGATTCCTCGCGGTGCTGTTCTCGTTCGTACTCACCTTCTTCCCGCCGTCGCAGCTTCCGGTTGGTAGTCCGGCCACTTACACGGCGCTCGTGGCGGGCGGAACGATACTGTTCGTAGCCATCCCGCTCATCGTCAGCAGCGTCATGGCGAAAAAAAGAACCGCTGCGAGTGCAGGGACGAAAGGCTCCGGAACGGGCAAGTAATCCCTCTCCAATTCGACAAGAAGGCACGGACTTTTCACAGCTCCGTGCCTTTTTTCTCTTACAATCAAACCGTCCGCCGCCTTCTCCGAAAGGCGGCGGACGGTCGTTTCCGGACACACCGAAACGGACAGCCGAACGCGACCGTACCGACAGACAATCGTTAAAGATAACGACAAAAATCCACAATTACAACACATCCGAAACTTGTTTGTTCAATTTATATTCCATAATTTTATTTACACAATAAACGTGTATGCTCGGAGTCGAAACACGACTGCTGCACATTCCGTAACATGCGGCAGAAAACCTGCCCATCCGGAGATTCAGAACTGTATCGGCCTATCGTTCCATTCCGGATGCAGCGGCTGTTCCGGCGGATATATATCCGCCGGACAGTATTTTAAGGCAGTACGGCAAAGCCCTGAATACGGAAACGGAACCGTTCACCATCCGTCTACCGTTACAAGGAAAGCCCGGAGAAAGACATTCATACGGAAAGGTAGGAGCGGCATGCGGGAATGACGCCAAAAAAAACTAATTTTGCATGCAACGGAATTCCTCCGGAATGCATCATGCATATATCCGGATGAAGACGACTTTCCCGGCTTTACGATAATTTTACCAAAGCGAACCGCTGACGATGGACAGATTTCTCCGCATCCTCTTCACAACCTGCATGCTACTACTGCCGGCAGCCGGAGTGTCCATGCCGGCGGATGGAATACGCGGCGGGAATGCCGAGACAGGAAAAGCATGTGCATTACAGTCCGCTACACCGTCAGACGAGCCCTCCTCCGGCGAAGAACAGAAGCGCCGGAAAGTAGGCCTCGTACTCAGCGGAGGAGGGGCCAAAGGCGTCGCACACATCGGCGTCATCAAAGTGCTGGAAGAGGCGGGAATCCCCATCGACTACATCGCGGGGACAAGCATGGGTGCCATCATCGGCGGCCTCTATTCGATAGGCTGGTCCACGCAGGAGCTCGATTCGCTGGTCAGGAACCAGGATTGGATGGCACTGTTGAGCGACAAGATACCCCGACGCGACAAACTGCTCTCGGAGAAGGAGATAACCGACATGTACATCCTCTCCGTCCCGCTCTCGCTGGACAAGAAGTTCTCCATACCCTCCGGCGTGCTGGCCGGACAGAGCGTCCTCAACCTGCTCAACGAGATGACGCTCGGCTATCACGACGACGACCTCGATTTCGATTCGCTGCCCATCCCCTTCGCATGCGTGGCCTACGACATGGTGAAAGGCGAGGAGCAGGTCTACCGCCACGGCAACCTGCCGCTGGCCATCCGGGCGAGCATGTCCATTCCGGGGGCGTTCGCACCGGTCATACGCGACAGTATGGTGCTGGTGGACGGCGGTATATACAATAATTTTCCGGTAGACGTCGCCCGCGACATGGGAGCCGACATCATCATAGGCGTAGACCTCGCTGCAGGCCCTCACGACATGGAGGGACTCACCTCCATGATGGGACTCATCGACCAGATAACCACCTTCCTCGGCCGGGACGAATACACGAAGAACCTGCAGGACGTAGATCTTTACCTCAAACCCGACATCAAACCGTACAATTCGGGCAGTTTCAACCCCGAAGCAGTGGACAGTCTGCTGGTACGCGGCGAGCGGTGCGCACGGCAGAACTGGGATAAAATCGTGGCCCTGCAGGACAGCATCTACACCGGCAACACCTATATGATACGCAAGGAGCGTATCCTCGCCAGCGACACCGATTCCGTCCGGATAGGCAACATCGAATTCGTAGGGCTGACACGCAACGAGGAGACGTTCCTCCGCCCCTCTTTCGGCATTGACGAACAGACGGTGATAACGAAGGGGCATCTCAACGACGCCATCACGAAACTCAGAGGGTCGGGAGCCTTCTCCTATGTCACCTATACGCTCGAAAGCAGACCCCCCTATACGCTCACCGTCTCCGTGGACGAGAAACAGGAGGCGATGATAAACGTAGGCTTCCGGTTCGACACGGAGGAGATGGCGAGCATCCTTCTCAACACCACCCTTACCCTGCGCGGACTGCAGGGGCCACGGCTCGGTCTGACTGTCAGACTCAACGAAAATCCCTACATCAAGCTCGATTTCCGCTCCAGCAATATCCTGATGGGCCGGCTCAGCCTGTCGTACATGTACAAAAGCAACAACTACCGGCTCTACCGCAACGGCAGGGGCATCAACAACATCACCTTCGGCCAAAACCGCGTCGAACTCTTCTTCTCACCCGCCAACCCCATCGTCTTCAATCCCAAGGTAGGAGTCAGCTACGAACATTTCAACTACAACTCGTTCCTTTTCGCCTCGGACGACGACCGCATCGCCGTGAAACCCGAAGGGTTCGTCAATTATTACCTGACGGGCAACCTCGAAACGCTGAACGACCACTACTTTCCCACGCGGGGCGTATCGGTCTACGCAAAAGCGGCTCTCCATACCGACAACGGCTACGGTTACAACAAAGGAACGCCGTTCGCATCCGTATCGTACAGTTTCCGCTGGGCGCTGTCGGCCACCGACCGTTTGACGTTCATCCCCTCGCTGTACGGGCGCACGCTCATCGGCAACGAAGTGGCCTACTCCTACTACAACTACATAGGCGGAGAGGTGGCCGGCCGCTACATGGAACAGCAGATTCCCTTCGTCGGCATCAACCACATGGAAACGGCCAACCGGTCGGTACTCACGGTGAACCTCGAAGCCCGCATGCGGCTCTTCGCACGCCATTATATATCCCTGAAAGGGGCATACGGCATACAGAACGAGAACTTTTTCAAGATGTTCACCGAAAGCCGCAACCTGTTCGGAATAGGGCTGAAATACGCCTATAACTCACCCATCGGTCCCATCTCGATTCTCTTCGACGTCTCCAACATCGACAAATCGCTCGGCGTCTATTTCAGTCTGGGGAAAACCTTCTGACGGCAGCCGCCTGCGGCCGCTAACCCGGATAAAAGACCTTCATTTGCGGGTACAAGATATATGTCGTACCTTTGGGCGCCGTGGGTAAAGAGAGGATAAAATACATAGCGGCGCTGCTGCTGTCGCTGACGGTGTGGTATCAATGCTGTACCACCCTCTTCAGCCATACCCATACGATAGGCCGTTACCGCATCACCCACTCGCATCCCTACACGGGCACTTCCGACAATCCGTGCCATTCGCACACGGCGGCCCAATTTCTGACCATCGCCCTGCTGTCGGCTTTCACGGCACTCGCCGCCATGCTGGCCGGAGCGGCGGCCGCCGCTCCGGAAACGGGCAGGCTGCTACGCCACCTCCTTCCCTGCGGCACCACGGCCCCGCATACTCGGGCGGTATCGCTCCGAGGCCCTCCGGTATCGGCCTGACTTCCGAACCTTTCCTCATCAAGATTCTCCGTTCCGCATGGCCCCATGCAGAGCGGACTACCGATACCATATATAAACGAAACACATAATTCATGAAAAAGATATTTCCCGGACTGCTTCTCTCCCTCCTCTTTCCGGCCATGCTCGCCGCGGAAAACACCGAAGAAAGTCCCCGCAAACCGCTCAGCGACGCCAATATTACAGGACACGTACAGGACGCCGCCACCGGCGAACACCTTCCCTATATCACCGTCGTCGTCAAAGGCACCACCATCGGGACGGCGACCGACGGAACGGGACACTATTTCCTGAAGAACCTGCCCGCAGGCGAATTTGTCCTCGAAGCATCGATGCTCGGCTACGGGACGGTAGAGAAGAGGGTTACGACCACGAGCGGCAAGACCATCGAGGTCAACTTCGTACTAACGGAGGACTCCGAACGCATGGATGAAATCGTGGTCACGGCCAACCGGAACGAAACCAACAAAAAAGAGAGCTCCACCATCGTGAACATCACATCGGGCAAGCTCTTCTCGGCCGTCGGTTCCTCGACACTCTCCGAATCCATGAACTTCACGCCGGGCCTCCGCATAGAGAACAACTGCGGCAACTGCGCCGTCACGCAGCTCCGCATCAACGGACTCGAAGGCCACTATTCACAGATACTGCTCGACAGCCGCCCGATATTCAGTTCGCTGGCCACGGTCTACGGCCTCGACCAGCTTCCCGTCTCCATGATAGAGCGGGTGGAGGTGGTACGCGGGGGCGGCTCGGCCCTCTACGGAGCCAACGCCATCGGCGGCGTCGTAAACATCATCACCAAGGAGCCCCTCTACAACACCCTGAACGTCTCCAACATCACGAATGTCTTCGGCAACGGCAAACTCGACATCAACACTTCCATCGGAGGCGCATTCGTCTCCGACGACCACAAAGCCGGCATGTATATCTTCGGCATGGTGAAGGAACGCTCGCCTTACGACCATAACGGCGACAACTTTTCGGACGTTCCCGGCATCAAGTCGGAAACGGTAGGCTTCCGGGGTTATTACCGCACCGGCCTCCGCTCCAAACTCACAGCCGAATACCACCACATCCACGAGTTCAGACGAGGAGGCGAAATGGTCGGAGAGGACGGCCAGGAGATGTTCGACCGGCCTCCGCACGAGGCGGTCATCGCCGAACAGCTCAACAATACGATAGACGGCGGAGGCCTGCGATTCGACATCTTCTCGCCCGACACGCGCCACAAAGGGGCCCTTTATACCTCCGCCCAGAATATCGCCCGCCAGACCTATTTCGGAACAGAGAGGCAGCTCGACTCCTACGGAGCCACCCACGACCGGACGTTCGTCGCGGGCGGACAGTACACCTACGACATGGACCGCCTGCTCTTCATGCCCGCCCAACTGACCGCAGGTGTGGAGTACAACTACAACCACCTCACCGACCGGTACCTCGGTCTGGGCAGGGAGATGGACCAGGTGACGCACATCGTCGGGGGCTTCCTCCAGAACGAGTGGCGCACGGAGAAGTTCAGCCTGCTCATCGGCGGACGGCTCGACAAACACAACCTGATGGACAAGGCGGTATTCAGTCCGCGGGCCAACATCCGGTACAGTCCTACCGAATCGGTAGGGCTGCGTGCCAGCTATTCGAGCGGCTTCCGCGCACCGCAGGCCTACGACGAAGACCTGCACGTGGATGCCGTGGGAGGCGCCCTCAAACTGATTGTCCTCGCACCGGGCCTGAAACCGGAGTATTCCAACAGTTTCAGCCTGTCGGCCGACCTCTACCACAACTTCGGACGGGTACAGACCAACCTGCTCATCGAAGGATTCTATACCAAACTCGACGACGTCTTCACCCTCGTCCAGATAGGCGAGGATGCGGACGGCAACTTCATCATGGAGCGCCGCAACGCTTCGGGAGCTACCGTCAAGGGATTCAATTTCGAGGGCAAGATAAGGATACCCAATCTGTTCGAACTCCAATTGGGATACACCCTGCAGAGCAGCCTGTACGACCGGCCCTTCGAGTGGGCCGAAAACTCCGACCTGCCCGCACAGCGCAAAATGTTCCGTACCCCGGACAGCTACGGTTACTTCACCTCCACCTGGAACATCGCCCCCCGGTTCCGCGCTTCGCTGTTCGGAACCTATACGGGCACCATGCTCGTCCAACACACGTTCTACAACGCCCAAACCGACAGCATGCAGGATGCGGAGACGCTGACGCCCGATTTTTTCGACATGGGCCTCAAACTCGCCTACACTTTCCGGCTCTCGACGAGCGTGAACCTCGAACTGAGTGCGGGCGTCAAAAACATCTTCAACAGCTACCAGAAAGACCTCGACTTTGGGCCGCTGAAAGATGCAGGCTACGTCTACGGCCCCGCGCTGCCCCGCATGTTCTTCGCAGGACTCAAACTGACCATGTAAAAAAGATAAGGAAAGACTGTACGAATGAAACGGACATCCGGCATCATCCTCTCCCTCCTGCTCTTCCTCTCCCTGTCCCTGCCGGCACAGGAGAGGGACCGGACCGAATTGGAACAGGCACTCCGCACCCTCGTCGAAAGGAAGCGGGCGGAGACAGGCATCGCCGTCATCCTGAACGGAACGGATACCGTCACGGTAAACGACGCCGGACGGTATCCCATGATGAGCGTCTTCAAATTCCACCAGGCACTCGCGGTGGCAGACTTCCTCGACCGGAACGGCCTGCCGCTCTCCACGCCCCTGCCGATTCGGGAAAGCGACCTGCTGCCCGACACCTATAGTCCGCTACGGGATGCATACCCGCAGGGCGGCATCGAGATGAGTATCGGGGAGCTGCTCGTCTACACGCTGCAACTGAGCGACAACAACGCCTGCGACCTCCTTTTCAGATACATCGGCGGTCCGACTGCCGCCGACCGGTATATTCGTACACTGGGAATCGAGGGATTCGCCGTCGAAGCGACGGAAGAGGAGATGCACCGCGACCTGACAGCCTGTTACCGAAACTGGAGCCATCCGCTCGATGCGGCACGGCTGCTGGAGATGCTGATTACCCGCCCCCTGTTCCGGGACGCCTCCCTGCAGGAGTTCATCATCCGAACCATGACGGGATGCAATACGGGACCGGAACGGCTGCCGAAACCGCTGGCCGCCACGGGAGCGGTTATCGGCCACAAGACCGGCAGCGGCGACCGGAACAGCACCGGAGCCCTCATCGGAACGAATGACATCGGATTCGTACAGTTGCCCGACGGCCAGCACTACACGATTGCGGTATTCGTCAAGGATTCGCAGGAGAGTCTGCAGGAGACCGAACGGATAATCGCAGAGGCATCCGACATCGTCTATCGATACATGGAACGGCAGGAATAATCTCACGTCCGCACTGCCGCTCTTTTCACGCACGGGAGGCAACGGTCTCCGGACAGCATAAGTATCACGCCGACCGGTACCGCTTCAACAACCGCTGCCGGAGTCCCTCCGGCAGCCATCGGAAACCAGTCTATTCCCGGATGCCCATACCACAACGAACCGGGGCGGCGCACATGCGCCGCCCCGGTCATTCGGCCGATACCGGAGCTTACATGACTATCGCACCGAGCAGACTGCGGAGCAGGAAGACGGCTGCCACCGTAAGGATGGAGTAGAGTTCGGGGAAAGCGGCGAGGATAAGCGTATTACCCATCACGTTGTGCCCGTTACCGATGGCCGCTATACCGTTGGCGCATATCTGCCCCTGACGTACGGAGCTCAGCAGGCAGACCAGGCCGACCAGCAGCCCCATACCCAGGATGGCGGCGGCCTGCAACACGGTGATACCCGGTGTCAGGTAGTTTTTCACGAGGAAGAAGCAGACGAAACCGTACAGACCCTGCGTACCGGGAAGCGCGGTAAGTATCATGTAACTGCCGAACGCCCCCTTGTTCTTCTTCATCGCCCCGATGGCGGCGTTCGCCGGATAGGAAACGCCGAAAGAACTTCCGATACCCGACAAGGCCACCATGAGCGCTATGCCGATGTAAGCAACATAAATTGGTTCCATAATGTTTTTGTTTTTAGTTTGATAATTATTTCGTTACAATTATTTTTCTGCTTTTCTGAGCGGAGAGAACTCCCGCTGCGTACTTTCAAAACCGGCGTTCTTGTAGAACTCCACGAAGGTCAGACGCATCGGATGTACGAAAGCACCGAGCGCTGACATGAAGAGATTGATGCTGTGACCGAAGAGCAGGATAATGATGGCCACTATCTGGCTCACGACCACGGGCATGTCGGCCGTAAGACCGAATGCGAGGTCATTGAAGACCAGTGCGAGCGTACCGCCCGACAGGCAGAGTGCGAAGAGCCGGATATAACTCAGCACATCGCCCAGCAAGCCCGTGACGTTGTTGTAGGTATTCCAGAGTCCGCTGCCGAAATTGACCAGCGGGTTCTTCTCCGGATTGTGGAGAAACAGCATCAGCACCGCACCGACGCCCATCACGATATAATAGACCGGGGAAGGCAATACGATTCCCACTCCCGGCAGGAACATCATGCCGAGCCCGCCGACGAGTATCATGAGCCATCCGAGCGTTCCGAGCGAATATTTGAATCCGAAGCGGCGCGACACATTGACGATGTTGAGCACCAGCGCGAAAATTATTTGCACGAGACCGAGCCCCAGCGACAGCGTAAAGAGCATGTCCGTATCGAAAAACTTTTCGCGCATGCCGGCGAACATCTTCACACCGGCAAGCTGTACCCCGAAAAACGAACCGGCCAGAAACCCGAAAAGCACCGAAGCGAGACCGCAAAGCAGCGTCAGGTTGGCTATCTGTTTCATGGCAGTCGTCTTTTTCCTGCGCAGGAAGAACGAAGCCAGCACGAGAATCAGTCCGTAACCGGCATCGCCGAGGCAGAACCCGAAAAATATCATATAGAAAGGTCCGAAAAAAGCGGTCAGGTCCATCGTTCCGTATTTCGGAAGCGCATAGAACTGTCCGATGACCTCGAACGGATTGACGAACCGGTTGTTTTTCAGAACGACGGGAGTATTGTCCTGCGGCGTAGGCTTCTCCTTGAAATAGACGACATCCGGATATTCCTCCAACAGCTCGTCCACCCGCGCCGAAGTCTCCTGCGTGGCCCAGCCCTCCATGATAACGAGCCGGTTCTCCACTTCGCGGCGGCCGCTGCCCGCCGCACGACTGAAATCGAGCCGTTCACGGAGCCGTTCGCCATGTGCCTCGATGGCATCGCGCGAAGCATACGCACGGGCCATTACCGCTTGCAGCTCATCCATCTGCGCCTCCATGGCCGCTATCTCCCGGCGTTTTCCGGCAGCGGTCGTTTCCGGTGCCTTCTGTTCCTGTGCATCGAACGGAATCTCTCCGCCGTCGGGTGCGACGACCACGAAATAAGTGCGTCCCTCCCGTTCGGCTACCGGTTCCACGATAATCGCATCGCCGGCCGCCCGCCGCACAGCCGCAAATTCGCTGTCATAAACAGAGAAAAAGCGCAGCACCACTCCATCCTCCGCAAGTTTTTTCACCGCTTCCGGCGAAAAGTCGCCCCAAACGGCCAACTCGTCCGCCTCCCTGCGTGCCTTCTCCAGCCGCCCCTTCAACTCCTCGATGGCAGCCGAAGCCTGCAGGTATTGCCTGAAAGCCTCCTCCCCGTCGCTGAAAGGCTCGCCCGGCTCAAATCCCTCCTCTTTGGCGAGTTCGGCGAAACAGCTCTTCGCCGCACGGTGCTGTTCGAGTTCGGCCAGCATTGCCCGCTCCTCGCCGTTCGCTTCCCAGCCCGTGGTCGTTATATCGACCAGACCGAGCTCCTGCAGCGCCGCGAGAAACTCCTTTTGCCTCTCATGATAGAGCACAAAAGTATATTTGCTCATCTTCACTATCATACGGCTTCCGGTTCCTGTTGTTCGTGTTTGCTCTTCACTATCTTCTGTGCGCTCTTGGAAAGGTTCTCCTCATCCTCCAGAAAGCGTCTTATCTTGAGAATGGCGGCTTCATAACCCGGTATCTGCACCTTTTCGTACAGGTTTACCTTCTGGGTGGTCTTCTTGCGGGCATGGTCGAGCACCTCCATACGGCGCATATAGACCTCGGACTCGATACCCGCCTGCGCAACCTCCTTGAGCAGGGCGATGCCGTCGGCATACCACACCGGACTGCTGAACAGGTCGTAATCCTTCTCCTCGAAATCGACCGCGCCGAGAACCGGCACATTCACGCCGGCTATCTTCGACATGCGCAGGTCCACCCCCTTCACCGTCAGCAGACCGGGGTCGAATTCGCCCCAGAGCGCCGACATGTATTCATACCGGCCGAGCAGCGCCTCCATGCGCTCCTGCGCATCGGCAGCCGCATCGCGCGCCTTCTTCACCTCCAGCCGCAGCGCCGACTCCTTGCTTTTAATGGTCGGAAGGGCACGCTGGCGCATCTGGAGCTTCTTGCGCATCTCGCCGAGCGACGTCTTGTTATATTGAAATTTAATTGCCATAGTTCTTCTCTTTTTCCCATTGCGTACGGCGCCAGCGTTCCACGGCGCCCAGCAGCAACGTACTTCCGCCCAGCAGACATACCGCAGCGGCACACCACATCCACACCGAAGCGTCCCAAAGCGTACCGTTCACCCCTTTGACAAGAACGACCACCGCCAGCAGCTTGATACCCTGCCACAAACCGTATCTCCACGGCGGCATCGCCGTCTCCGCCGGCCGTACCGCATACCGACGCTCCCTGAGGTCAATACCGCCGACAAGCAGGGTACCGCCCCCTGCAACGAACACCCCTATCAGCAGGAGCAGCACGAGGTCGTGTCTATCGTATTCGGACAGCAACATGACCGTCACGACAATGAGTACCCAATATGCCGTACTCACCATCAAACCGTACAACCAACTGTCTCCGCTTCTTTTCATATATCCGATTCCGTAACCGGTTCCTAACGGCCGTCTCGCGCCTGTTTCTCTTCTCCACCCTGTCGGTTACGCTCCTTCCGCCTTTCGAGGATGCCGAAAATCAGCGTTCCCGCCGCAAGCGTCACCACCCAAACCTCTATCGCAGGCATCCATTGCCCCTTTTCGGGAAATCCTCCTGCGACCAGCATCGGCACATGCACAAGCACCAGCATGACGACACTCGTCAACAAGCCGTACAGCCAGCGATTCATGCGCCCCGCCATATTCCGTTCAGGCTGTCCGGGGCCAATACTTCTCGGTCAGCGCCTCCTTGATGGCGACCTCGCTCTTGGTAAAATATTTCGCGAAGAGCCGCCATGCCGTATCGAGCATCTCGGTAATTTCGATATTGACGTCGATGGCCAGCAGCTTTTCGGAATACTCCTTGGCGAACTTCAGCGTCCGTTCGTCGTAATCGGAGAGGTCGAAGCCGTTCTCCAGCTTGGTCTTGGCGTTGGCCGCATCGGAATAAAGCCGCACCGCGGCATTCATCACCTGCGGATGGTCCTCGCGGGTCTTCTTCCCTATCACAAGCTGTTTCAGACGTGAAAGGCTTCGGAAAGGGTCTACGATAACCTTGCCCGTATCGCTGTCTTTACGCAGGAAGAGCTGTCCCTCGGTGATATACCCCGTATTGTCGGGCACGGCATTGGTAATGTCGCCGCCCGAAAGGGTGGTCACGGCAATGATGGTTATCGAACCGCCGTTGGGAAGCTGCACGGCCTTCTCGTATATCTTCGCCAGGTCGGAATAGAGCGACCCCGGCATGGAGTCCTTCGAGGGTATCTGGTCCATACGGTTCGACACGATGGCCAGCGCATCGGCATACAGCGTCATGTCCGTCAGCAGCACGAGTACCTTTTCGCCCTTGTCCACGGCGAAATATTCGGCCGCAGTGAGCGCCATATCGGGCACCAGAAGCCGTTCCACAGGCGGGTTCTCGGTCGTGTTCACGAAACATACGATGCGGTCGAGCACCCCGGCATTCTCGAACAGATTCTTGAAATAGAGATAGTCGTCGTTGGTCATGCCCATACCGCCGAGGATGATTTTATCGGCCTGCGCACGCAGCGCCACATCGGCCATCACCTGGTTGTAGGGCTGGTCGGGGTCGGCGAAAAAAGGTATCTTCTGCCCGGAAACTATCGTATTGTTCAGGTCGATACCGGCGATACCGGTGGCGATGAGTTCCGAGGGCTGGATACGTTTGAAGGGGTTCACCGTCGGGCCGCCTATCTCCCGTGCCTCGCCCTCCACCGGCATGCCGCCGTCGAGCGGATTTCCGTAGGCATCGAAGAATCGGCCCGCCAGTTCGTCGCTCACCTTCAGCACCGGCGGCTCGCCGTGGAAAACCACCTCCGCATCGGTGGCGATACCCTCCGTTCCCTGAAATACCTGCAGCGTGATGTCGTCGCCCGAAATGCGCACCACCTGAGCCAGCTTGCCGCCGACGGTGGCCAGCTCGTCATTGCCGACGCCCTGCGCCCTGACCGTCACGGTGGCTTTGGTAATGTTGTCTATCTTGGTGTATATTTTCTGAAATGCTTTCGTTGTCATGACAGTGACGGATTTATTTGTTTGACTCCTTCGCGGCGACCATCTCGTCGATTCGCGCACGGTATTCGGCGAACTTGTCGCTCTCCCATTCGGAATAGTTGAGCTGTTTGAAAAGGTTGATGAGCGATTTGTAGAACTCGACGCAGCTCTGGAAATCGTCGAAACCGAATTTGCGGTCGCAGATGTCGAGTACGAGATTGTACATGTACCGCTGTCTGTCGAGCGGTGTATTGGCATCCACCGCATCGAAAGCATCCTGCTGCAATATCACGAAATCTATCAGCTCGCTCTTCCAGAAGCGGTCGTGGTACTCCACCGGCACACCGTCGTCGCCGAGAATGTCAATCTGCTCGGAGGCCTCCTTGCCGCGCTGGACGATGGTCTTGCCTCTGTTCACGAGGTCCACCCATCCCGGTTCCACCCGTTCATCGAGGTATTCGATTATCTCCGGATATTCAAGGTATTTGGAGTAGCTGTCCAGCGGGTCGATGGCCGGATAGCGCTTGCTGTCGGCACGCTGTTGCGAAAGGGCGTAAAAACAGCGGGCCGCCTTTTGGGTGGCCTCCGTCACCGGCTCCTTCAGGTTACCGCCCGCCGGCGACACCGTACCGAGGAAAGTCACCGAACCCGTCGCACCGTTGCGCAGGTGCACCAGTCCGGCACGGGCGTAAAAATTGGATATGACGGCCGAAAGGTCCATCGGAAAGGCGTCCTGTCCCGGCAGCTCTTCCAGACGGTTGCTCATCTCGCGCAGCGCCTGCGCCCAGCGCGAGGTGGAGTCGGCGAGAATCAGCACCTTCAGCCCCATGGCCCGGTAATACTCCCCGATGGTCATTCCCGTATAGACGGACGCCTCGCGCGAGGCGACGGGCATGTTGGAGGTGTTGCAAATGATAGTCGTCCGCTCCATCAGCTTGTGTCCCGTATGGGGGTCGTCCAGATGGGGGAACTCCGCGAAGATTTCCACCACCTCGTTGGCGCGCTCCCCGCAGGCAATCATGATGATGATGTCGGCCTCGGCCTGCTTGGCGATAGCGTGCTGCAACACCGTCTTACCCGCACCGAAAGGCCCGGGAATGAATCCCGTACCGCCGTCGGCTATCGGATTGAAAGTATCTATCGGCCGGACACCGGTTTCGAGTATGCGCGAAGGACGCGGCTTGGACACATACGCCTTGATGGGACGCTTCACCGGCCACTTCTGCACCATCGTCACCGGATGTTCCCCGCCCTGCGCATCTTCGAGCACGGCCACAGTATGGTTGATATTATACTCTCCTGCTCCGGCCACGCTGCGGACGGTATAGCTACCCTCGAACGCGAAAGGCACCATTATCTTGTGCATTATCCACTGCTCCTTCACCTCGCCGAGCCAGTCGCCTGCCTCTACCCGGTCGCCCGGTTGGGCCAGCGGACGGAACTCCCAGAGTGTCTCCTCGTTCAGCGGCGAGGTACGCTGCCCGCGCCGGATGAACAGACCGTCCATATCGGCCAGGTCGTTCTGCAGACCGTCGTAATTCTTCGAGAGGATGCCCGGTCCGAGCGTGGCTTCGAGCATGTGCCCCTCGAACTCCACCTCGGCCCCCATCCGCAGGCCGCGGGTACTGTCGAACACCTGTATATAGGCATCGTCGCCGACGACCTTGATGACTTCGGCCATCATTCTCACCTCGCCGAGCTTCACGGTGGCTATCTCGTTCTGTGCCACCGGTCCCTCCGTCTTCACGATAACGATGTTGGAAATGATGCCGGTTACTTTACCTTTCGTTTTCATATCTGTCTCTTTGTTTTTGTCGGTTTACATGTCGGGCAGCGTTCCGGACGCCGTCAGACCCTCCACGAGTCTGCCGAGCATCTCCCGTCCGCGCTGCGGGTCGAGCGCCGCCCACCGGTGGATGATATTCACCTTGACCAGATAGCCGAGGATGAAATCCAAATCGAAATAGTTCGTCAGGGTGAGTTCGTCGGCCATTTCCCAACGGATGGCATCCATCCGGTTCTCCTTCTCCACCAGATTGCTGTCGTCGGCCACGGCAAGCATCACGCGGTCCACATAAGCGACTTCTCCCTTGATTCCGAAATCGGCTGCGGAGCTGCGTGCGAGCGCACTCTCTATATCGCCCGTACCCACGATGACCTCCGCCACGGGAATCCCGCGACGCCGTGCGGCGAATGCGGCCGCTATGTTACGCAGTGTCCGGTCGAACTCCGCCCACCTCCTCATGAACTTCGACGACGACCGGGCGCACGCGGCATAATAGGCAGCGAACAGATTCCGTTCGAGAGACTTCTCCATATCCACCTCCTCGCTGACGTCCGTACCTTCCCCCTCCTTGTCGGCCGCATTGAAAGCGGTTATCACCCGGCCGAGGAAGAGGGGAAGCCGCGACGGGGAGACGAGCTCCTCCTGCAGCTCCTCGCGCGAAAGATTGCCCAACGCCGAGAAGTGCTCCCTACCGGCCCGGAGGCTGACGATATTCTCTATATCGTAATACGTATAGAACAGCTCCACCGTCCTGCGGTCACGCGCAGAGAGCTCCTCCTTTATCTCCGCGATGATGGCCGGGGCATCGAAACCCTTCTTCTCTGCATCGAGCGAATACTCCCTGAGCCCTGCGATGAGACAATAGTAATCTTTCCGAAACATATCGACCTATTTTTCGGCGTACAGCATTTTCGCCACCCGCTCCTTCAGAAATTCGGACAGCAGCGCCTCGAAATCGGCTTCGGAAAAGCTGATATAATATCCGCCGTTTTTTTCGCCTATCCGGAATCCGCTGCGGACACTGTCGGAATAACCGACCTCCACCCCCTGCGCCAGCAGGCTCTTGGCCGCGGCTTCGAACTCCTTGCCGAACCGCTCCTGCCACTCGGCCGGAAGCAGCGCCGAGAGCGTCACCTTTCCCGCCGAATCGGCGCGCCAGCCCGCCGCGACGGCGAGCAGCATCTCCCGCACGAATGCGGGGTCCACCGCCGCCTCATGCACCGGTCCGGAGAGGGTTTTGGCGATTATCATCTCCGAAATGTGCTCCTTGAGCGCACCGACGGCCTGACGCCCGGCCAAGGTCACTTCCGTCATGGTATTTCTGCGAAGCTCCTCCGCCTTGCGGCGGGCCTCCTCCACGACGGCGGCTGCCTTCTCCTCGGCCTCCCTTACGATAGCGTCGGCCTTCGCCTGTGCATCCGCTACGAGTCTCTCCGCATCGCTGCGCCCTTTGGCAAGCCCCTCCTCATAGAGCTTGTTGGTCAGTTCCTGAAGTTTGTTTTCCATGCTGTATATGTTTTATTATTCCTTGCACTGCACTCCTCATCCGCTACCGCGGATACCGGGGTAACGCCCGTCCTGCAAAAATAGTATCCGCCGGCGCACCCTTTCTGTCCTGTTCGGCCACGTTTTTGTCCGAAACATCACTCCTGATGGCCGGGACGAAGCAGGTCGGTCACCACTTTTACCGGGGTAAAGGTCGTCGCGGGAACCTCTACGAACAAGGTGTTCCAATCCGACATGGCACCGTTCCACAATCCAGGCAGCTCCATCGCCTTCAGCGGCTTTCCGTCCTTGGACTTTTCGGAGATGAATCCGGTCGAACGGTCCACATAGCGTGTCAGGTCATATTTGCGCCCCCTTGGGCCGCGCACGCCGCACACGATATCCACCGGATTGAAATGGGTGGCGCCGCCCATGACCGCTTCCCTCCGTTCAGGCGCTATCTGCGACGATTCGGCTATCTGCAACGATACGAGCCCGTCGGCACTGCGTGCAAAGAACGGGCCTCCGCCCGGTTCCCCCTCGTTGCGCACCATGCCGCACACCCGTACCGGCCGGTCGAGCACCCGGCACAGAAACGCAGCCCGGTCGGCCGCCGCACGCGCCCCGAATCCTTCGGGCAGTTCCACATGCAGGATATCGCGCACGAAAGCCTCCGCCGCATCGACGCCTTCGGCGGCAAGCGTCTCCTCTTCCAGCATTCTCAGGTAGCCGTGAATCTTCTCCTGCACTTCGAGGAGCAGCCCGGCCAGCGCCTTCTTGTAAACCACCGTATCGCCCCGACGGGAATCGGTGGTCACATTGTCTATATTCTTGATGAAAACGAGGTCGGCATCCATCTCGTTCAGGTTCTCAATCAACGCTCCGTGACCGGCCGGACGGAACAGAAGCGAACCGTCGCCGTTCCGGAAAGGCGTATTGTCCGGATTCACGGCTATCGTATCGGTCGAGCTTTTCTGTACCGACACGGTGACATCGTACTCCACACCGAACCGCTCGCCGTACTTCGGAAGCGCGGCATCGAACACCCTGCCGAAATCGCCGGCATGTTCGGGCGATACGGTAAAATGCACCGCCACCCGGCCCCCGCACGCCGCATACTGCGCCCCCTCGGTCAGGTGCTCTTCCAAAGCCGTGCGCACTTCGGCGGGATAGCGGTGGAAAAGTATCAGCGCCTTGGGCATATTTCCGTACCCGAGTCCGCCGGGCCCTACGATACCGCGGACGACATCCTCCGGCGAAGCGCCGGGGGGCAGAAGCCGCCGCAAACGGTCGTAAAACGCGAATCGCTCCAGCGCACCGAGTACCTCGGCAGTCACCCGGTTCTCCTCCCCGGAGGAGAGATACCCGAACAGCTCCCGGAACATCCTCGTCGCCGCACCCGAGGCAGGCACGAACTTCACCACGCGGCATACGCCGCAGGCCCTGTCGTAACGACGCCCCAAAGCGGCCAGCCGGCTGTCATCGAGACGGAGAATACCGTCGCCCACGGAAGCGGGACGCACCACATCGAGGTACGGAAATCCCTCTCTAAAACCGACAAGCTGCGCTTCCACCGCTTCCGGATCGATACCGTGGGCCTTCACGCACTCCCAATCGCGTCTATCCAGCATATTCCATCTTGTTAAATCCAACAATCTTCAAAGATAACAATTATTTTGATTATCGTATAACGCAAGGGATTTAAAAATATGCGAAAAAACGAACAACCTTGTTCTCCGCCTCTTTCGGCAGTGCCTCCGGAGAGCCTCCTCAGAGCCGCCCAAATTACCGGAGCCAGAGGACAAATCCGGAAATTTTGGGTAAATCTGTATAAGGAATATACCTATTTGAAATCAAGAGAGTTAGAAGAATTACCTCGTTTTGGGGTAATGACTTGGCAACCGTTCCAATTGCCGTGGTATGCATCGTTTTGCTTGTTTGGGTAACTCTTACGGATGCAAAGGTATAATGTCGGCAAAAAAATACCCGAATAAATCTTTTTGCCGACAAATCATTTTTCATTTGTCATGCGCATAGAACCACCAACAGCCTATTACTGCCAATGTCAGTATTTCCGCCAACGGCATGGACAGCCAGATGCCTTCTGTCCCCAACAGCAACGGGAGCAGTAGGAATACGGGGATAAGCAATCCTACTCCTCGCAAGAATACAAACGTCATGGCCGCCTTCATCCGCTCAATGCTCTGGCAATAGCCAACAATGGCGACGTTCAAAATAAAGAACGGAATGCCAATGGCATAATAGGGAAAACCGTCTTGTGCTATTTGAGCGGCTGTACTGTCAGGATTCAGGAACAGGGCAACCAGCAGGTGTGGCACGAACAGAAATAGAGCCATCACGACTATGCCGCACAGCAAGGAAGTGGCGAGCAGTAACCGTCGTGCCTTCGCCACATAGTCCCAACGCGAGATACCGTAATTGTAGCTTATAATAGGTTGTGCCGATTGTGCCACCGCATTTCCGATATTGAAGAAGAAAGGCGTATAGTAGCAGGCAATGCCGAAGGCTGCCACGCCGTCATCGCCCAAATACTTCATGAACATCCGATTCCCCATGAAGATAAGCACCGCCAGCGTCATTTCGCCCAGCAACGAAGGCGAACCGATGCGGCAATGGTAGCCGATGTTGCGCAAAGAAAGGCACAGGCTTTTCCGACTCAACTTCGGTAAGACGGGCTTCAATGTCCGGGCGTAAAACAACAGATAAGCAAGCGCAATGACTCCTCCGGTCATAATGCTGATGGAAGTAGCGATGGCCGCACCCTTCACGCCCCAGCCGAGCGGGAAAATCATCATCCAGTCCAGCACAATGTTCATCAATGCCGATACGATGTTGCACCACATCGCGACATTGGGCGCACCGTCAAGACGAATAATGAAAAGCCCTATGAGACTCCACATTTGAAATACATAGCTTGGCATGATCCAAAACAGGTAATCGCTTGCTAGCGGAAGCAAGGTTTCGGATGACCCCAACAGGCGTGCCGACCATTCAGGAAACAGCATGGCAAGCACACATATCACGGCAGTCAGCAAGGTGGAGAACAGCAGGGCTTGCGTCAGGTTCATTCTTGCCGCCTTTATTTTTTGCCTTGCCATGTGGATAGACACGACAACGGAGCACCCCGCTCCGAGCATCAGCCCTATGCCTGAAAATACCTGATATACGGGGCCGATAATATTGACGGCGGCAACACCTTCACTGCCTACGCCGTGTCCGACAAAGATGCCGTCAATGGTGGTCATTGCCGACATGGACAAAGTGCCCAACAAAGTTGGGATTAGGAGTTTGCGGTACAAAGTCGAGATATTTGTATTCTTGAAATCAATTGCGTCTTTTTCCATTTTCTCATTCTTTAATGCCATGATTGTTTTTCGGTTGCAAAGGTAGGACGGTTTTGTCGTACAAATACATAATAATCCTGCCTACAATGGTACTTTTCGATACAACCACATGGACATTAGCGCGAAAACCTCCATCTTTGTATAGATTAGCAAAAAGAACCATATGCAAGCTATAAAATATTCATTGCGGCAAGACAATATGTCGTTCTCCATAGGAAGAACAGATTTAAAACAAAGTCATGGGAGTCTGATTGATACCAATGGCTGCATGGCTCTGCTTGTCACATCGGGTTTCGCAACCGCCACAGTCAATTTCAAGAAATTCCCCCTGCGCCGTGGTGACTTCATTTTATCGTTTTATGACAATACTTTTTCGACAGAACGGAGTTCTACCTTGTTCTCCGTCCGCTATGCCTCGTTTGCCTATCCTGTGATAGAAGAAGCTATCTGCAAGCCTCTCTCCGACTTGTTTTGGGAAGTATTGTATGAAAATCCCGTGTTCCACACATCAGCCAGCCAAAAAGACTTATTGGACGCATGGTGGCGGCAATTGGATTGGATGGAACATATGGAAGATAAAGCCTTTCAGGAGGAAATGCTGAAAAACAGTTTCCGTAATCTGCTGATAACCGTTAATACGGAAGTGATGCGCAACCAGCCGGACAGCACGCACGGTAATGAACAAAGCCACGCATGGATGCTTATCACACGTTTCTTCAAGCTGGTGTCCTTGCATTGCCGGGAAACGCGCGAGGTAACTTTTTATGCGAACCGACTTTCCATTACCACGACCTATCTTTATAAGCTCTGCAGGAAACACTTGCAAATGTCGCCTAAAGAGATTTTGGACAGACAGACCGTAACGGAAATCAAAACCTATTTGGTCAATACGGATGTCCCAGTCAAAAGCATCGCTGACGAACTGCACTTTGAGGATGTATCTTACATGTGCCGTTATTTCCGACGAATGACGGGAATGTCGCCAATGGATTATCGGAAAAGTTTCAAGTGAATATACGCAATATAAAGGAAGTCAGTAATTTGTTTACGGTAGTACTTCCATTGCTATAAATCCAACCTTCGAACAACGGGAGGGTAACAAGCGGTTGTGGTCTGCCCAAAACACAAACTTGCTACCATAGAAAAACAGAAACCTGATTTTGGAGTAACTCATAAGCCTTTGGGCGACTCAAATGGCAACTTACTGCTTCTTTCGGAAGCAAACGGGGTGTCCAAAGAGGTGCAACCCCGCTGGCTCATTGGGACGTTTTTAGCAAGAGCATCAGCGGTGCGTGAAGAAAACGCCCTAATAAGCTATGGCTTTTTGTTCCCCAAAAGCCTGCGACGGTGTCGGTGGTGATGTATGCGGATGTCGGTTGCCCTTTTCTTTTCGCCAGCGATGTAGGCTCTCCCGAAAGTCGGTCGGACGGACTTCCGGTTTGCCGACCGACTTTCGGGTGGCGATATTCCCCCCTGTTGCTTCCCCTGCGGACTTGATGAGAGGTGAAAATCCGATGAATTGATGATTGAATAGCTTAACATATTGATAATTAACATAATAACCGCTCATCATCGCTTCATCAAACCGCTCGCCAAAAGAAAAATGATGTGTGGGGCTGCGTCTGCTTTCTCTTTTCATCAGCCAAATCCTTTTGTTGAGTGTTTGATGAGGATATAAGTTACTGTTATTCTTTATGTTTATATATGCTTTCATCATTTCATCAAAATAACAAGTGCCGTTTATGCAATTTGCCGTGCCGTATTCTGGCGGATTTGCTGGCACCACAAAAATGTTGAAGTGTTGAATTGAACAGATAATGGTCTGATATATTGTAAAATACATTCCAAACAATCTCTCAACAAAAGCATATCGCCCAACAAACGGAACCGAAAAGAAAAGGCAAGGTCAGAGCGGAGTTGCCAGGCACGGAAACCCTGCCGCACCCGTCTATCGTAATTGTTATATGTCTCATATCCCTGCCACTCTGATGTTGCCGAATGACTTGCTCAGCTTGTCGCCCAGCATCGTAAGGTCGTTATCCAATTTCTCCACGGTAATCTTCGCATAGATTTGGGTCGTTTCGATGTTCGTATGCCCCAAAATGCGGCTTACACTCTCTATCGGTATACCTTTGCAGAGGCCAAAGTTGCAAATCCATGACGTTAGGAGTGAAAGCTAATATCCTTATTCACACCGCATTCTCGTATCATCTTCTTCAACGGCTTGTAGATAGACCAATAAGTTCAGGTTGGGAAATACGAAGTTGTTTTCTTGGAACGGTCGGTAACGCTCGATTATCTGTAAGTGGATGTCCAGCAACTTCACTTGGAATGGTACGCCCGTCTTGCGCCGTTTGGAGATAATCCACTTCTCGCCGTACACTTCCACGATGCGGTCGTTGGTCAGTTCCTTGATGTCCACGAAAGAGAGAGCGGTGAAGCTCGCAAACACGAACAGGTCACGGATGTACGCCAACCTCGGGTCTGTGAACTCGTACGTCATCACCGCCTTCAACTCATCCTCCGTCAGAAGCTCACGTTCTTTGACATTCGGGCTAATGCGGAACTGCGCAAACGGGTTTCTCGGTATCAGCCCGTTGAAGTGCGCCCTCACCACCACGCCTTTCAGCTACATGCACTTCTCCCGTATCGTACCGTTGCGCAATCCCGCTTCCGTGGAAAGATAGACCGCAAACTTCTTGATGAAGTCGGGCGTAAGCTCCAGCATCGACATGTCGTTGCGCTTGTAGAACGACTTGATAAACGCCGCTACATAGTTCCTCGCCATCACTCGTGACTGATAGGTCGCCAGTTTCCTGTCCTTGCCGACACGCTTCTTGAACACCTCGTTCTCACGGTCAAAGGCTTTGAGCAGCGTCTCATACTCGCTGCCTATGCCCTGATAGGCGTTGCGCACCATTTCCGCCTTGATGTTGTCAAACGCAAGGTTCGTCTCCCTCGCTTCACGGCTCTTACCCTTGACACGGTTGTCCTTTGCGTCCCAAAGCTCCTTTGCGATGCTCCGCTTGCAACTGAACTGCGCTACCGTCCCGTTGATTGTAACCCGTCCCATGATGGGGACAATTCCATTCTTCTCCTTGCTGCCGTTCACATAGAACAGCACGCGAAATGTGTTCCTTGTCATACTTGTTCTGGTTGCAAAACTATAAATCAACGAGTTAAACCTTGACAAGCAAACCTACGCAGAACGGCGCAAATAAAACGGAGACTGTTAAATCTGCACTTTCATCGGGTAACGAATAGGAAACCGTTCTTCTGCTTCAATCCGCTCAGAAACGGTTTTCAGCCCTCTGTCCAATTTCTGCGATTTTCTTCTAACTGCCTAATCTTCAATTTCAAAGTCGCATTTCTACTGAAATTCGGCGAATATTCCATAGATTTTGGGTAAATTTGCGCCGTTATGACAAGGGAAATCCTGCATGCCGACCTGTTGGGACGGAACAGTTTCGGCGTCGCCGCCACCGCCGACCGCATCGTGGAGTTCAGCGATGCAGCCTCGTTGCGCGACTACCTCGCTGCACACGAAGACATCCGGCAGGGAAAGCTCGGTGTTTTGGGCGGAGGCAACAACATCCTCTTTACGGAGGATTTTCACGGAACGCTGCTGCACCCCGCAGGCGAAGGTTTCTCGGTCACGGGCTCCTCGGGCAACAGCGTCTCGATACGGGCAGAAGCGGGACTCGACTGGGAGAAGTTCGTGGAACGGTGCATCGGCCTCGGTCTGTGGGGGACGGAAAACCTGACGGCGATACCGGGAACGGTCGGCGCCGCTCCGGTACAGAACATCGGAGCCTACGGAGCCGAAGCGAAGGATATCGTCGAATCCGTCGAGACCCTCGACCTGGCCACGCTTAAGGAGGTCTCCATCGCAGGATGCCACTGCGGTTTCGGTTACCGCGACAGCATTTTCAAGGGGGTACTGAAAGGCCGGGCGGTCATTACGGCCGTCACTTTCCGGCTCTCGCGCACCCCGCGCCCCAACCTCGGCTACGACGCACTCGCACGCGAAGTGGAGGATGCTGGCGGGGCGACACTGGAGAACATACGGACGGCCGTCCGGCGGATACGCGGCGAGAAACTGCCCGACCCGGCCGTCACGGGCAACGCGGGCAGCTTCTTCAAGAACCCGGTAGTGGACGGCGAACTGGCCGAAAGAATAAAACGGAAATATCCCGACATGCCCTCCTATCCGGTGCCGGAGGGGGTGAAGATACCGGCCGGCTGGCTGATAGAAAAGACCGGCTGGAAAGGAGCCTCGCTGGGCCGGGCAGGCGTTTACGGCAAACAGGCGCTCATCCTCGTGAATTTGGGCGGAGCAACGGGCAACGAGGTCACGGCGCTGGCCCGACGGATAACCGACGACGTGGAAACCCGGTTCGGTATCCGAATAGCGACCGAAGTGAACATATGGTGACGGAAGCGGACGGCACGGAAACACAGTGTCCCCGCAACGACAGAAACGAAGCCGGCGGACGGAAGAGACGCCGCAATCATACGGAACTATGCTCGAAGAGAAATTTCAAAGGTATATCAGAGAACACGCGCTGGTGGAACCGGACGACAGGATACTGCTCACCGTCAGCGGAGGCGTGGATTCGATGGTCATGATGGACCTTTTCGTGTCGGCCGGCTACAAGGTCGGTGTTGCGCACTGCAACTTCCAGTTGCGCGGAGAGGAGTCGGACGAGGACGAAACGCTCGTACAGATGCGTGCCGCAGGGTACGGTCTCCCCTTCTTCAACCGCCGGTTCGACACGCAGGGCGAAATGGAAGCCACCGGAGAATCGGTACAGATAGCCGCCCGGAGGCTGCGCTATGAATGGTTCCGCGAACTGAGCGCCGAGCACGGCTACGACGCCATCGCCATCGCCCACCATGCCGACGACTCCATCGAAACGTTCTTCATCAACCTGATGCGGGGCACGGGGCTCAAGGGGCTCACCGGCATCCACAGGGTAAACGGGAAAATCATCCGCCCGCTGCTCTTCGCCTCCCGCCGGGAGATACTCGACTACGCCACGGCCCACGGCATCCCCTTCCGGGAGGACTCCTCGAACCGCTCGACGAAGTACATGCGCAACAAGATACGGCTCGGCATCGTCCCGATACTGCGCACCATCAATCCGAACTTCACCGAACTCATGGGGGCCAACATCAGCAGGCTGACCGATGCCCAGCTCTTCATCGACCGCTGCATCGAAACAATCATGCAGCAGGCGGTGACGACTGCGGACGGAATCGTCACCATCGACCCCGCAGCAATAGACCCGCGGATGCCGCTCAACTACGTGATATATGAAATCATGAGTTCCGGATACGGTTTCAAGGGCGACGTCGTGGACGGACTGATGGAGGCGCTCCAGCGCGGAGCCACCGGCCGGCGGTTCTATTCGAAGGATTACGCCGCCTACATCGACCGGGGACGGATAATCGTCGTCCCGGTCGCCGGAGAAGACCCCTGCGAAACGGAGCTCACCGCCACGGCACACAAGGTCTACTGCGGCAACAGCGTGATACTCGCCCGCCACACCGACATCGACAATATCGAGAGCCTCCGCCAGCCCGAAAACGTCGCACTGCTGGATGCCGACCTGCTCCAGTGGCCGCTGAAGCTGCGCAGATGGCACGAAGGCGACGCGTTCGTCCCCTTCGGAATGAACGGCCGCAAGAAAGTCAGCGATTTTCTGATAAACGAGAAGGTATCGCTGCCGGAGAAGAACCGGCAGTTCGTACTCGTGAGCGGAGACGACATCGTCTGGGTTGTCGGCCGGCGTATCGACGACCGCTACCGGGTATCGGACAGGACCGAGAACATCCTTCTGCTGAGAAGGGAAATCATATAGGCCGACACAGCGGCGGAAAGGGAAACCATGGCGAAAGGGAGCGGAAAGACGACATTCAAAGATACCGTAACGGCCTACGAAAGGCTCCGGCGGGAGATTGCCGCCGGCAGGTACGCTCCGGTCTATCTGCTCATGGGCGAGGAGGGATACTTCATCGACCGCATCGCCGACCAACTGGCCGGCACGGTACTCACCGAAGCCGAACGGGACTTCAACCAAATCGTGGTCTACGGGAAAGATACCGACGAGGGAACCATCATCAACTACGCACGGCAAATGCCCATGATGGGCCGCTACGAAGTGGTCATCGTCAAGGAGGCGCAGTCGCTCCGCAAACCCGAACAGCTCTCGCTCTACACGGCTGCCCCCTCGCCCTCCACCATCCTCGTCGTCTGCTACAAGGGCAAGAGCCTCGACAAGCGCACGCAGCTCTACAAGCACATCGTGCAAAAGGGCGAAGTACTCGAATCGGTACGTCCGCGCGACTACGAAATCACGGCCTGGCTGGGCGACTTCGTCCAATCGAAGGGGTGCACGATAGAGCCCAAGGCGCTGGGAATGCTTACCGACCATCTCGGCACGGACATCTCCCGCATCTCCAACGAACTTGCCAAGCTGCTTACCTTCCTGCCCGAAGGAACGAAACGAATCACCGCGCAGCACATCGAGGACAACATAGGTATCAGCAAGGATTTCAACAACTTCGAATTGACGAAAGCTATTTCGGAGAAGAACATGGCCCGCGCCATGCTCATTGCCGACCACTTCCGGCGCAACCCGAAGGACAATCCGCTGACGGTGACACTGAGCGCCCTGTTCACCCATTTCCAGCGCATCTTCATCGTCAATTACAAACGGTGGGAGATTCGTCACAAAAACGTTCCGGCCCCTTCGGACGCCGAACTGAGCGCCCTGCTGAAACTGCCCAACCCCTTCTTCCTCAATGAATACAAACAGGCGGCCAACCTCTACCCCAACCGTAAGGTATTCAATATCCTCGGCCTGCTACGCGAATACGACATGCGAAGCAAAGGCATCGGAGGTGGCCCGCAGGACGACGGCGAACTGCTGCGGGAACTGCTGCTCAAAATCTTCATGACATGACCCCGCCGCAGCACATCTACCTCAACGGTGTCCTGCTCGACGGAAGACAGGAAACGCTCTCCGCACAGAGACTCTTACAAGACAACTACGTCCATGCCGCGGTGAACACTTCCGCCCACAGTCCGCTCTATCTGGAGAAGCACCTCGCATACGCCGCCGAATCCTACCGCAAACTCTACGGCACCGTGCCGCAGTTCGATACAATGCAACTGCGCGAAGGAATAGCGGCCCTGCTGGATGCCGACCGCATGCCCCGGCTGGGCAACATCGTCCGCATCTACCTGCTGCCTTCGCAGCGGAGCGGCGATGCCATGCCCGACCTGCTGGCAATGGCCGACCACTCCACCATATACCGCGGTTACGAGCTCATCAGCATCCGCCCCAAAGCGATACTAACCAACTACGAGATTCCCTTCTGCGGCCATCGTACCGCCGTATCGCTTACGACCTCACGCTACATGCAGGCGTTCGCGGAGCGTACCGGCTGCCATGTAGCCCTGCACTGCAACCGGGCCGAACGCCTCATATCGTGCGGCGAATACCCGGTTTTCCTTGCCCGCGACGGCGCCCTCTTCACCCCGCCGGCAGAGACGTTTCCCGCCTGCACCGAACGCGACCTGATGTTCCGGGCCTGCTCCCTGGCGGGCATCCCCATCACGGAACGCAACATCGCCGCCTCGGAAATCCCCGGCGCCGACGAACTGATGGTCTTCAACCATACGGGGCTCCAAAGCCTTCTCTCGCTGGGAAATTACTACTTCTACAACCTGCTCGCCCTGCGCATCGAAAAGGTGCTCCGTACCGTTACGGAAGAGGGGCTGCAAGCCTGACGCCCGCTCCCGCCCCGACGCGCAGTTCCGGTCCCCGTCCGGATACCGGAATATCGCACGCCGAAAAGAACAGCGCCCGGAAAAGACGGACCGGGGAACGTACTGTCTCCGGTGCGGAACAAGAGACGCCGCCTCGACAGGCTTCTGCCGGAAACCGCATATATCCGGACGGGCACTCCGTCCGCACCAGAAACAGGGCCCGATACGTATCCGTACCGGGCCCGATATCTCCGTCCGCATTGCCTATCGGTAATAGCTGCCCCTGTAAACAGCGGTATTGCCGGCACCGTCCGTAACCCGGAGCTCCACCTCGTGCCGCCTGCCCGTACCGCACACCTCGTCATCGAAATAGTGGTAAAGCATCCCGTGCACCGTATCGTGTTCGAGCATCACCCACTCTCCGTCCACCGTCGCGGAATAGGAGGCGACGCCGGAAAAATCGTCGCTTATACGGAAACCGATGCGCCGCTCGCCGGACATATCGGTTCCCGACCTGAACGATGGCGTGACGGTAGGGTTTACCGTATCGGCCGCGGCACACCATATCCCGAAGAGGGAAGCACGCCCCGTCACGGCACCGTCGGCATATTTCGCCGGTGCGGCGGCAAGCCGCCCCTTATCGGTAAGACGTGCAATGACCACCCGTTCGCGCAGCTCTTCCGGCACGTCGGCCCGGAAAGAGAGTGTCACGGGAGCCTGCAAGGGTACCGACGCATCATGGACGGCATAGAAATCCGACAGGATATGCGTCCCTTTTCCCACCGTCACGGCAGGCCGGCCGGAGAGTTTCTCCTGCTCGTAGAACAGCGATTCGTAAAGTGCGCCGGCAGGAATGGTGACCTTGAGCCCGTCCGTCGTCCGGGAGTAGTGACGCCGGAAATCCACCGCTTCGGCATCGGTCGGGATACTGACCGTCGCAGCGGCGGCCGAGGGGTCATACGTCACGGGGAAAGTCAGTACGGCCGTATTGCCGCTGTCGTCCTCCACTTCGATACGGACCTCGTCGATGCCCGATGCGGGGTCTATCAGGCCGCGCCCCACGGCCCGAGGGTAGAAAGGCATCGCCCCCTCGTTCAGTACGGCCAGGCGGAATATATCGTTGGAGGTGGTACCGTTCAGCACGTAATCCGACAGCACCTTGGCAAAATGGTTCTCCCCGAAAGTGAAGCCGTCCATCAGATATTCCAAACGCGTTTGGCCATCAACCGAAAGTACGATGCGGTAGGTAGCCATCGAGCCGCTTACATCGTTCTTCCTGTCCATCGTCTCCACGCAGAAATACCCCCGGCCGGGCAGTACCATGGGAGCCTCCAGCGTATAGCGGGCACCGCTTCCTCCGATTGCGGCAGCCCTTCCCGCAAGCGTGTGCACCGGGACGCCCATGAGCGTATCCACCAGATAGTAGCTGACACCGAATATCCGGGGCGGCAGGTCATCTTTCACCCGGTAATATCCCCTTGCGATGGGGTTCACCGTCCGCTGCGAAGCCCCTTCGCGTATCTCGAAGTGGAGATGCGGGCCGAACGAATTGCCCGAATTGCCCGACAGGCCGATGACTTCGCCCCGCTTTACGGGGAAACGACCCGCCTCGGGAAAAAGGTCGATGTCGTTGCGTTGCTGCCGGTAACGCTCACTGCGCACGTACGCCTCCACCTCCGGAGTAAATTTACTGAGATGGCCGTAGACCGAGATATTGCCGTCCGGATGCGCCACATAGACCACATTGCCGTAACCGTAAGGCTTCACGCCAATACGGTAAATCTGTCCGTCCTCGACGGCAAGCACCCGCTTCCCCTCGACGCCCCCGGTACGGAAATCGACGCCCGAATGGAAACGGGTGGAACGAAGCTTCCCGAAATTGGAAGAGCTTTGCAGCACCGGCATATCGAGCGGCTTTCCATAATCCTGTGCATGCGCCGTACCGCCCTGCAACGCCGCACAAACCAAACACACGCCCACCGACAGCCGCAGTCTCCGGCATCCGGTCCGAACCATCTCTTTCATACGTTCCCTCGTTTCGGCCGCCCCATTACGAAGCGTTCCCTGCTTATATCGTTTCAACATACGGTTTCCCTTATTCCGGAGTGCGCCTTTATCACCCGCAACACTCCCGACAGCCTGCCGGACAGACCGCAAACAGCTTCCGTCCCGACAACCGGCGGCACCTTCTGCCAGAAAGCAGCCACATCCGCCCCATTCGGAACAATATCTGTCACTCCTCCTCTTCCTCCGCTCCCGTCCGTGCGACGGCCCGCGAAGCCGCCTCTACCACAATATCGTAATCGTAACCGCGCGAGAGGCCGAAACGGACGAGTTTCCCCTTCACTTCATATGCCGTGCCCGACACGCTCCGAAGTTTCCGGTCGAGCAGCTCCTGCAGTCGGTCGGCCACGGCGCCGGTTTCGTACTCCCGCACAACGGCCTCTTCGACGAGGTCGGACGGTATTCCCTTGGCACGGAGTCCCGCCCGTATCTTGTGCACGCCCCATCCCGCCAGCGAGGACTTTTCGCGCACATAGGCGGCGGCGAAGCGACGGTCGTCGATGAATCCCGACTCGCACAGCCGATGCAGTATCCGTTCCCTATCGGCTTCGGGCACGTTCCACCGACGCATCAGCCGCAGCGCATCGCCGCTGGAACGCTCCGCCCGGGCAGCATAGCGCATCAACCCTGCCAGCGCCTCCTCCGCACTTTTGGCCCGCTTTCCGTGGGGCCCTGCCTCCTCTTCCTTCTCCTTCATCGTTCACTCCTTCACACACCGTACCATCCTCGGCTTGCCGTTCATATCGCACCGGCACTCCACCCCGACGAACCCCTGCCCCGACAACAGCGTGCAAACGCCGCAGACATAATCTTCGTGCACCTCGAAAAAGAGCCGGCCTCCGGCATCCAGCAGCCGGGCGGCCTTATGTCCGATTTCCCGATAGAAAAGCAATGGGTCGGCGTCCTCCACGAACAGTGCCCCGGCGGGCTCGTACAACCGCACATTGTCACGCATGGAGGCATACTCCGAGCGGGGAATATAGGGCGGATTGGATACGACGACATCGTAACGGTGCCGCGGCAGCAGTCCGGCGAACGTATCGTACGGCGCCGTCGCATCGGCCTGTACGAAATGCACCGTTGCGCCGTTCACGGCCGCATTTTCCACCGCAAAAACCAGCGCATCGGGCGAGATGTCCGCCGCATCGACCGTCGGGGCGACAAGCAAACGGGAAAGCGCGACAGCAATGGCCCCGCTGCCCGTCCCGATATCCAGCAGACGCACTCCCGCAATACCGGCACAGTCGGCCGCAATCCACTGCACGAGCTCCTCAGTCTCCGGGCGAGGTATCAGCACCCCCTCCCCGACACGGAACGGCAGACCGTAAAATTCCGTCCGTCCGGTCACATACTGCAACGGGACATGCGCTGCAATCCGCCGGCACGACTCCTCCAGCACTCCTTCGTCAGCCACGGCCTCTGCGCCGGGGTCGGCCACGGCCTCCGCCCGCGAGAAGCCGCAGAAACATTCGGCCACCTCGAACGCAATGGCACGCGCCTCTCCTGCCGTATAGGCATCGGGCACGGCACGCCGTACTCTTTCCAACACTTCCCCGCGTTTCATTTCCCGTCAAAATTACGCAAACGGCACCTAAAATCCAACCGTCCGTCCCTGGCCGGAACCACGTTCCGCATCGAACCGTTTCCCATCCGACAGATGCCGCTTGCCCATCCGCTTTTTATCACTACTTTTGCAGAAACACGAACGGCCATGCCCAGGCAACTCACACCGGAAGAGCAGCAAATCATCCGCCAGACCGAAAAGGAGGGGGCGGAACTCGCCGAACGGGAACACGACGGCAAGGGGGCGAACAGCATCATGCGGCGCATCGCCGGCATCCTGGTTTTCGCCGCCGTCTTTCTCCTCTTCGCCTGCATCGCCTACTTCGTAGTCAGCAGCACTACCCACTGAAACGACAGCTCCCCTCAATCATCACATCACAGCGAAAACGGCACGCAAAGATTGCGTGCCGTTCCGTGCTTTCATCCGCCGCCTCCGGTCACTCATACTGTCCGGAACGCAATGCCTGCACCTCCCGCGGCGTCAGGAAACGCCACTCGCCGCGCTTGAGACGCTGTTTCGTCAGTCCGGCGAAATAGACACGGTCGAGCTTCGTCACCTTATAGCCCAGATGCTCGAACATGCGCCGCACGATACGGTTGCGCCCGGAGTGTATCTCGATACCTATTTCCGTCTTCTTCGTCCCCACGTAGCTGACCGCATCGGCATGTATCTCTCCGTCGTCGAGCTCGAATCCCTGCACCAACGCATCCATGTCGGCATGCGTCAGCGGTTTGTCCAACGAGACCTGATATACCTTTTTCTTCTCGAAAGAAGGGTGCATCAGTTTTTTGGCCATATCGCCGTCGTTGGTGATGAGCAGTACGCCGAGACTGTTCTTGTCCAGACGTCCCACCGGATATACCCTCTCCCGGCAGCCCTCTTTCAGCAACTCCATCACCGTCTTGTCCGCATGGGGGTCCTCCACCGAAGTCACATATCCCTTGGGTTTGTTCATCACGATATATACCTTGCGTTCGTTGCGGATGACGTTCCCGTTGAAACGCACCTCATCCTGCTGCGACACCTTGGCTCCGAGTTCGGTCACGACCAGTCCGTTGACCGAAACCACACCCGACTGGATGAATTCGTCCGCTTCACGGCGCGAGCAGATACCCGACATGGCGATATAACGGTTGAGCCGTATCTTATCCTCGATAACCGGCGCCGGAAAAGTCGGATAGTTCTCCGAATTGTACTTGGGCACTTTGGGGCCCCGCTGACCGGCCGGACGACGCCTGTCGGTCGGTCGGACGCCATAAGCACCGCCGCCCTGAGTTCCGTAAGGTTTGCTGCCGTACCCTTTCCTGTCCCCCGTACCGCGTTCGCCGTAAGGACGCTTGCCGTCGCCATAACGCCGTTCGCCGCCCTCGCTGCGGCCATACGGCCGACTGCCGGCATACTCTCTCGGTTCCTTGCCTTCGCCGCGTTCACCTTCGCCGTGACCGTACCGCGGGGCATAACGCTCCGGACGCCCCTCCTGCGAACGGTCGTTCCCGTAACGGCTGCCTCCCTCGAAACCGCCTTCCGGTCTGCGGTATCCGCCGCTCCGGCGCTCGCCCCCCTCCGTATCGCGGGAGGAGTCGTAACGGTTCCGGCCAACCGGCCGGTTGTACTCATCGAAATTGGGATTGTAGGATTTGCGCCTCGCTGCCCCTTCGCCGGACGGTCCCTGCGGACGACCGTCGGACGGATAAGTCCGAGTGTCGTAACTGTTCCGGCGGTAACCGGAACGGTCAGAGCTACCACCTTCGCCTCGCTGCTCGTATGGCGCCCGTTCGCGCGGACGGTAGCCGCCCTCCGGTCTGTTGCGGTTGCGGTCATCACCGCTTTCCCCGCCGTAACGCCCCGAACCGGCATAACCGCTGCCGCTCCGGTACTCCTGCGGACGCCGGTGCTCTCCGTCGTAACGGGCCCCCTCGGCGGGTTCGTGTCCCTCACGCCGGTAATCCACCTTTTCAACCGGCCTCGAAGTCGTTATCCGCGTCCGCTTGTCTTTTGCAAATGCCTTATAAGCAGGCTGTCCCTCCTGCGAGCCATCCGTATCTTCCCGATGAGGACGGCCGTCACTGTTTCCGAAATCTTTCATTATTTAAGTATTAATGCCATACGGACAACAAATGTAACGCATTTTTCATACATTTACACCTGTCATAAAATTTGTTCATCATAAAACGTCCATGAGATATAATTTCGACGACATCATCGACCGCCGGGGCAGCGGATGCGTCAAATACGACGACCTTTCGGCCTTCGGCAATGCAAATGTCATACCGCTGTGGATAGCCGATATGGATTTCGAAGCTCCGGAGTTCATCTGCCAGGCGATAGCGCGCCGCGCCGCACACCGGGTATTCGGCTACGGCATGCGTACCGATGCCTATTACGCTGCAATCACGAACTGGGTGGAACGCCGCAACGGTTGGCACATCGACCGCGAATGGATAGATTTCACGCCGGGTGTGGTTGCGGGGTTCGTCTTCGCCCTACGGGCCCTGTCGGCCGAGGGCGACGGTATCGTCATCATGCCTCCCGTCTATCCTCCGTTCGCCGCCCAGATAAAAGCCAACGGCCGGCGGGTAGTGGAAAACCCGCTCATTCCCGAAAAGGGATGCTACCGGATAGACTACGACGACCTCGACCGCAAACTGGCAGAGGCCACGGTACTGCTCTTCTGCAATCCACACAACCCCACCGGCCGCGTATTCACTGCGGAGGAGCTGCGCAGAGTAGCCGACCTGTGCCGGAAACACGATGTCGCGATAGTGAGCGACGAGATACACTCCGACCTGATATTCGCTCCCTGCCGCCACACCCACATCGCTTCGCTGTGCGCCGAAGGACAGCGGTGCATCACGCTCATCGCCCCTACAAAAACCTTCAATATCGCCGGGCTTTCGACCTCCGCGGCCATCACGCCCGACCCCGCCGCCCGGGAAGCGCTGCGGACGGAACTGGGCAGGTACCATGTCGACCAGGGCAACATCTTCGGCACGGCGGCGCTCATCGCCGCCTACAACGAAGGCGAAGAGTGGCTCGGCCAGATGCTCGACTACGTACACGGCAACATGGAATTCACCGTCCGGTTCCTCGCAGAACACCTTCCCGAAATCAGGACCGCCATTCCCGAAGGCACCTACCTCATGTGGCTCGACCTGCGGGGCCTGGGGCTGGGACACGAGGAACTGCTCCGTTTCATGGCCCGGGAAGCCGGTGTAGGACTCAATGACGGAGCAGCGTTCGGGGTACAGGGCCGCGGTTTCATGCGCATGAACATGGCGACCTCCCGTGCCCTTATCGAAACGGCACTCCTCCAGATAGAGGCAGCATGGCGGAGCAGGGAAAACCGGCACTGACGCGTGCGTCCTTCAGCACACTGCGCGTGCTTAAAAGCATCCCGCCCCACACGAAGATACGGCGCGCCGCCTACGGTACACCGCATGAAACACCGGCAGCAGCAGACCGCCGGGACTCAAAATACGGCACACAAAAAAATTACAGGAATATTGCCTTCCCTCTTTGCAAATTCGGAAATACTCCTTATCTTTGTGGCGCTTTTAGGAAATTCCGGTTCCTGTAGGCAAATACGATGCTTCTTTAGCTCAGTTGGTAGAGCACGACACTCTTAATGTTGGGGTCCTGGGTTCGAGCCCCAGAGGGAGCACAAGCCACTTCCGTTGGAAGTGGCTTTTTCTATGGCATTCGCTCCTGTTCTTGTTCCTGTTTCCCTACCGGCTTCGGATGGAAAATCAGAATACCATCGACTGCATTCCAACCGACGCTTTCGCAAAGATTCGGTTCCACCGGAATCTTCGCATCCGAGACGCGCTCCCTACCCGATGCACAGTTTGCCAATACATACTGCTCCCCCCACACCTATTACAAGATATGAAAATGATTCCGTATCTTGTCAGCCTAAACCCGGAGATATCTTTACCCGGCCTGCAAACACGAATAGAAAACGCGGTTTCTCTACCCGGCCGAGCCGGTCGGTACGGATTACCCGCCAAACGCATGGCCAACTGTTTGAAAAAACAGATACCGTAAAAAACGGTCAGCATAACCGGGGATACGATACGAAAGGAGTTCATACCGACTGTCCGTCAAAACGAATTACCCGAAACGAGGCGCTTGCGTCCGGATGTTACAAGACCGAAAAACGGCTGCTATTCCACATCCGGCATACGGAAGACGGAGAAATGTACGCTGCCGTAGGTACGTACCTGCAGCAGGGCGGGATGCCCCTCGAATGACCGCTCCTTGGAGTGCTCGAATATCAGCAATCCTCCGGGGCGCAGCAGCTTCCGTTCAAACACAAGTTCCACAACCTGTTCCGACCCTTCGAGGTCATACGGCGCATCGGAGAATATCACATCGAACCGTTTCGATGCGCTCTTCAGGTAAAGAAAAGCATTGGCTCTGACGACATAGAGGTTCTCCATACCGAAAGCCGCAGCCGTCCGGCGGATAAAATTGTGATGCACCGCATTGACCTCCACCGAGGTGACACCCGCCGCACCGCGCGAGATGAATTCATAACTGATGGAACCCGTCCCCGAAAAGAGGTCGAGCACTTCGGTCCCCTCCAGGTCAATGAGATTGCCGAGTACATTGAACAGGTTCTCCTTCGCAAAATCCGTGGTAGGACGAGCCCTCAAATTACGCGGAGGATTTATCACCCTGCCGCCGAATCTACCGCCTACGATTCTCATAGTACCGCATGAAAATGTGTTACACAAATGGCCGCCGCATGTGGCACGTCGAATACCGCTGCGCCGCCCGAAACCAAAAGGCGGAAACTTCAGATAGCCGCCACCCGGCCGAAATACCTTTTCAACGTATCCGTATAACGCACGGGCCGGTCGCCGTAAATATACAGGGAGATATTACGCTCCCCGGCGGCAAGTTCCGACAGATAATAGACCATATCGGCCGCACCGTGCAACGGATAGACCTCCGCAAGCGACAATTCGCCTGCCGTGCCGTACCGGGAGATGTAGACATTCTCCTGCGTCGGATAGACCACGAAACAGTCGCCCGAAGCCTCCGTCCGGCGGAAAGCCGCCATGCTCTCGTGAAGCGGGGAGTACCATGCCGCCCGATGACCGAGCCTGTCCGCCAACCACGATACGACACCCGTATCGACCGGAAATAGGGCACAGACGCCCCCATACGCCTCCGTCCGGACAGCCTTCATGTCCGGTGAAAGAGGCACCCCCATCCGGGCGAGCCACTCCGCCGGCACGGTATCACCGACCACCGCATCCGGAACGAAAACGGTATCGGCCGTATCGGCAAAAAGCCGCACCCTATCATATGTATCGATACCGCTCTTCACCGCAAATGCGTCGAACGCCGCTGTCATCTGTTCGCGCCGGCTCCCCCCGGGGGCGAAATACGCCTCCATCGAGACCGTCCCCGCACCGTCGCCGTCCGAAGCATAAAAAGAAAGTCCACCCTGCCGGAGCCGAATGGACAATATCTTTTGCACCGGACGGGTACTATTCCCAGTTACCCGCATCGTTGGTCGCACTGGTCATCGAACCCACCTTGATACCCGGATAGTCGTTGAAGGTATTCTCCCTTTCGTCTATCAGGTTGATGAGCTCCTGTCGGTTGAGGTCGGCAAGGAATGCCTTGTAAGGAGCGCGGCACTCGAACACCTGTACCGTCACGCCCGATTCGGTCTTCAACTGACCGGCTTCGAGGATGAACTCCATGCCGTCGGTATAGGGAATGTACCGAATCATCTCCACCTTTTCGGGCGTCATCTGCTTCGAGCCGAAAATGGTATCTATGACAGCTACCTTGAAAGTCTCCCTGCTGACAAGCCCGCGGGCTACGGCCACCGAGTCGTCCGCCGAACCGAAAGCCTTCTCATAAACCATGGAGTCGTTCAGCACGAAATTGATGAGGCTGTCGAAATTGCCGGTATAGACCTGATTCACCTGTTTATAGGCCCTTTCGGCGGTACGGATATCCTTGATGCGGTCGATTACGGCCGCAGACCTCGTTTCCACCTCCTTCTGGAACTTGAGCGGAATCGTCAGCTGGCGATATACCACGAAAGCGAGGAACACTATCACAACAGCGAGCACAATCTGGATAACTTTTTTCATCTCTATATTTTTAATTTTTAAGTTTGTAACGCGTAAGGCAGTAAAAACAGGATTACAAGCTAATATTTCGCAATGTTAAACGAACATATCGCGTCTCAAATTTACGCAAATTTTGCATTTGCGCCAACACTTGGACAAAAAAAAATCATCGAGGCGCTGGCCTCATGGCTTTCCGATGCCGATACCGAACGCATCTTCATCCTCAACGGATATGCTGGAACGGGCAAGACGTCCATCATTGCGGCGTTCGTGGCGACACTTAAAAAGTTGAGGATAAAACCCGTAATGCTCGCCCCTACCGGACGGGCGGCGAAAGTCATGGCGCGCCATACGGGACTCGGCGCCTCCACGATACACAAGAAAATCTACCGGCAAAAAAGTTCAGCAGACCCCGAACCGGGGTTCTCGCTCGACTTCAACCGCGAAAAGGACGCCTGTTTCATCGTCGACGAAGCCTCCATGCTCTCCGCCTCCGCCGATGCGGGCTCTCCCTTCGGAAGCGGCTCGCTGCTCGACGACCTCTTCCGATATGTCCGGCAGGGTACACGCTGCCGCATCCTCTTCGTGGGCGACGATGCCCAGCTGCCGCCGGTAGGACACGACCGCAGTCCGGCGCTCGACCCCGATTTCATGGCAGCATACGGTGCGGTGGAGTACGGCACGCTGGACGAAGTGATGCGCCAGAGCGACGATTCGGGCATCCTGTTCAACGCCACCATGGTGCGGTGCATGCTGGAGGCGGGCATCACGGAGCCTCCCCTCTTCGAGATGTCCTATCCCGACTTCCGGGCGATAGACGGCGGGGAGTTCCTCGAAAAGGTGGAGGAGTGCTATTCCCGCTACGGACGCGAAGAGACCATCGTCATTACCCGTTCCAACCGGCGGGCCAACCGTTTTAACGAAGGCATCCGGCGCCATGTGCTCTTCGCCGAGGAGGAGATAGAGTCGGGCGACATGCTGATGGTGGTGAAGAACAACTACTACTTTACGGAGCGGGAGGAGGAGCCGCATATGGATTTCATGGCCAACGGCGACACGGCCCGACTGGTCAAACTGCGGCGTTTCGAAGAGTTCTACGGCTTCCGCTTTGCCGAGGCCCGGCTCAGCTTTCCCGACTACGACGACTACGAAATCGAGTGCAAAATCCTGCTCGACACCCTCGCCTCCGAAGCCCCCGCGCTGACGCACGAACAGGGCAATGCGCTCTTTTACGCCGTCAGCGAAGACTACGAACACATCAGGAGCAAAGCCAAACGCTACAAGGAGGTGCGCGAGAACCCACACTTCAATGCTGTACAGGTGAAGTTTGCCTATGCCGTCACGGCCCACAAGGCACAGGGCGGAGAGTGGAAGGCCGTCTTCATCGACCGGATGCTCTTCGGCGACGAACCCATGAGCCGCGACCTCATGCGCTGGCTCTACACCGCCCTTACCCGTGCGAGCGAGCAGGTCTACCTCGTGAATTTCGACGAGCGATTTTTCGGAAACGGATGACCGACGCTCCGCTGCCGTCGTACGGCAGTCCCGCCGGAACGATTCGCATCGTCCGAACGCAGCAGTCAACCTCTTACGTTTCCGTCCGGCACACCGCAAACCGGGCCGCAGGCACTCGCAATATGTACCTGCGGCCCGGAAAGCCTGTCATGTTTCCCAGCCGGTATCAGGGCTGTGCGTGCAGGTCGAAAACTCCTTCGTACGAACCTGCAACCTTATAGCCGGCATCGCTGACGAAATCGAATACAATCGTATAGGATTCACCGCTGCGGGTTACGGTAGCCGTACCCGTACGGATACAAGCCTTGTCGGTATAGTCACTGTCCTCCAACCGTACATACCAGCTGCCGAACGGGAAATGGAACGCTCCCGATTCCTGGCCGTACTCGATATCGCCGGCCCTCGATTCCGATGTCTCCTCAGAATAGAGGGCAACCGTATAGATACCGTCCGGAATATAATATTCGTTGTCGTCATTGGCTGTTATCGGCTCGGTGTAGAGATAGAGATTCAGCCGGTCGCCCGTACCCTTGTACGGTTTTGCCGCATTCTGATATTCGATGCCGTCGCTCCAGAATCGAAGGTCCCAACGAGTTACCGGTTCGTTACGGTTTTCGTTGTTGGGATATACGACAGCATACCCGTTGGTTAACGTTCCGAAATCGACATCCTCTTCGAGCGTGCTGAGGAATTCGGGCTTGCCCTCCTGCGTCACGGGAATTTCAAACGGGCCGATACCCTCTGCATTCGTGGTGACCACCACTCGGGCGGTACGCGGGTCGGGCGACTCGTTCCGGTTCTCGTCGATGCGCATTTTAATAAGGTTCACATTATCGCTTTTATAGGTATCCGCCGTCAACCAGCCGGAAACGGTGCCTTCATCATAGACGGTCTTCACATTCCATTCGATGTTTACGGCCGTAACGTCTATCGAATAGCTGTCGCGTCCTGCGTAGTCAAATACGAACCCCTCTTCGGGCAGTTCCTCCCCTTCATAGGACATCGAGAAGGAGGGGGGCAGCACCTTGGCCTCCTGCGTCACGCGGATGG
>OJPZ01000092.1_pt1 | contig 60962 bp, 46 predicted proteins | sample 1598611 | NCBI WGS metagenome assembly OJPZ01 (sample SAMN03922494, study PRJEB24848) | human gut metagenome | isolation source: stool sample | host: Homo sapiens | place: Germany | collected 2011-11
TCATCGACCAAAGGCATTTTTACCGCGGGCACAAGGACGTAAACGACTATCTGATCGCCCGTACAAAAGCCCTTGCACAAAAGCCGGCGACACCGAAAACCGTATCCGAAACCAAGGCTGCTCCGTCTGTTCGGAATGATCTGCAACCCTCGAAAGCAGAAACAGCGACGATTGAGCCTCCGCGTCGGAAAGGGGTAAAGGTTTAAGGGAGGCAAGGTTGTGTTTTCGTAGACGAAAACTCCGCCTTGCCCGCTGGCCGGCGTAAAATCCCGCTGGTCTGAACAATAGATGTAGCATCAACTATCTATCGAAATTACCGATCATGGAAACACCGAAAAAAACATATAGCAAACAGGGCGGGCGTCCGAAAGTCGGCATCGGTCGTATCCGCAAATACGTCGTCAGCACGCGGCTCAGTCCCGAACGGAAACTCCGCTTTTCAGCCCTTTGCCGTGAGGCCGGGCAACCGCCTGCCGAGGTACTGCGCCAGTTGATCGACCACGGAACGGTAAGGGCGCGCATCACCCGCGAACAGCTGGATTTCATGGCCCAGCTCAAGGGCATCGCCCGCAACCTGAACCAGCTAACCCGGCTGGCCAACGCCAAAGGTCTGGCGGCTGTCAGAGTCCGGCATGCGGCAATCGTCACGGCCATCGAAAAACTCCTGAAACAGATAGGCGATGGTCGGTAAGGTCATATCCGCTTCGTCCTTTTCGGGGACGGTAGGCTATGTGATGAAAGAGGAGTCCCGGATACTGGAAGCCGAAGGCATTATGCCTCCGGAAGTAAAGGACATGGTGCAGGACTTCAAAGACCAGACCCTCTTGAACCCGCGGCTGAAAAACACCGTCGGGCATATCTCCTTGTCTTTCTCACCCAAAGACGCCCCGCGGATGACCGACGCCCTGATGACGCAGATCGCAAAGGAGTACATGCAGAAGATGGGCATCACCGATACGCAGTACCTTTTGGTACGTCATCTCGACCAGCCCCATCCGCACTGCCATCTGGTCTACAACCGGGTCAGGAACAACGGGCAGACCATTTCGGACAAGAACATCAAGATCCGAAACGCCAAGGTCTGCCGGGAGCTGACCGAAAAACACGGATTGTACCTTGCTCCGGGAAAGGATGACGTGCGGCGGGAGCGGCTGCGCGAACCTGACAAGACCAGATACGAAATATACGATGCCATTAAAGGCAATCTTCCCAAGTGCAAAAACTGGAACGAGCTGGAGAGTAAATTAAAGGAACAAGGTATCGGCGTCCGCTACAAGTATTGCGGAAATACTGACCGGAAACAAGGTGTTCTGTTCTCGAAAAACGGATTCGAGTTCTCCGGCTCGAAGATCGACCGGGCATTCAGCTTTACGAAACTCGACAACCGGTTCAACCATATTCAACAGCAAACCCAACACCGGACGACGCTCCTCGGAAACCTCTCGGCAGCGGCAGGCAGTTACCGTTCGGCATTTGCAGGGTTATTCGGCAACATGGGCAGAGGCGGCGGCAGTACACGCGAAGAGCCGCCATCTGTCAATCTCGGAAAGACCGGGGGTATTCCGCTGCCGCCGGCCGATTCGCCCGTCGGAGTGTCGGCCGGACAGTTGCAGCGCAAGCCGGGAGAAAGTCCCGAAGAGCATATCGCACGAATCACGGCACTGCTCGATGCCGCGGCCGAAGCGATGGCGATAGCCACGATGGAGCACCGCCGCAGGCTGCACGAACAGAAGAACAGACCTAAAATGAAAATATAACCTTAATACCGAAAAACCATGAACGACGAAAATAAGATCGACCTCTCGATCGAGATGTACGAAGACCTCAAGGAAACGCTTGTCAAAGCCATTAAAAACGCCAAGACGGGAAAAACTGACGGCAGGATACATTCAGACAATGCACAAACCGAACGGATCGAACGGCTGATACGGACAACGGAATTATCGCAGGGGCAGGTGACCCAACTGCTCGAACAACTGCGTAAACAGATGACATTGCCCGGCGTGCAAAGCCAGCAGGAACAGGCGATCACTGACCAATACAACAGTCTGCTGAAGCAGTTGGCGGGCAGGCTGGAGGTGATCGACAAGGAGAACCGAAAGACGCATACGTTAATAGAGCAAGTGAGGCAAGTCGTCGAAGCAGCGGCAAAGCCCGAAAACCTGCCCGTGCAGGAACATCGACATACCTATACGCTCGACATAAAATCCTCGAAAACTGTGCTGGTAATGTTTGTCATGGCGATAACGATCGTCCTATTGGCGGGGTTTATTTATCAGGTCTCGGTAAGCAATCAACAGTTGGCTGCAAACGATCTGAAATACCGTTATGTCAAGATGCTCGGTGAGATCAAGGAAAAGGAACTAATGGAGTTGAAAACAATATTCCGCGAAGACAGGCGCAAGGCCATCCGCGATACCGTTCGGAACCAAGTTGAACACTACGAAGAAGCCATAAGGCGGCGGGCAGAGCAGCTGGAGCAAGCTGCAATCAAGGAGCGGGAAGCGCAACTGTTGCTCGCCGATGTAAAGAGATTAAGAGGGGAATAATTAAGACGCTGATAATTATGAAGATAAAAGCTGTATCGGAAGATTTTAGCAGTTTCTGCGATTCTACTTTCCATTTGGTAGTAAAAATATGTTTTTGCGGAGATTTGGGCAAGGCTATACGAAGTGCCCATACAGGCAACCTTGCATATTCCCATCCCCAGCATTCTGCTTGTTTCTAATTGAAAAGATGTAAAGGAATGTTAGACAGCGTCCACTATTATTTGAAATAAATCTTTTTTTTAAATAATGACAAGGGACAAACAGTAAGAACTGCCACTATATATCTCCGGGAAAACTACTATATTTGTATTAAGTTGTTTGAAATTGGAAAGTCATTACAACAGACTGAAAACAAAATAGTTGTCCTTTTGACGCCTTATCCTATAATAAAAAATGCAACAGCCTATTTGCTCAGACTATTACAATCTTTCCAAGAGAACCCTTGCAAGGAGCACCTTTCAATTTCAATATCTTGCAAAAAAAGTATAACAATTGATTTTTAGATTGTTATGCTTTAAATCAGATGGAAAATATATCATTCAGAGAGAAACATGATCGTAAACGAAGTTTCAGTTTACAAATCATTACCTTGCTTACTTTAGTTTCGCATCGCGCAATATACTGAATTATAGCTAATTATCTTGTAGCTATTCTTGATGACAGATTCTCCTGAAATTAATTTTACAATCCTCAAAAAGCAGAGTTGTACGCAGTGCTTTCAAGGTTTTGTTCTACCTCAAAAGGAACAAGGTACGCAACTATCACTCTGGTTATAGGCCGTATTAAATGGCATGATTACCCAGTTCAGTGCCAAAATCGAAGTACCTGTTCGCCTGTGGGAGATTAAAGGCGGCCGTATTCAAGGCAAGAGAGTCGAAGCCGACCGTATCAACAGCGTTACCACGAACTGGATTTTCATGCGTAATTGGGTTCAACGTTTTTTGTAGATTTACAAAAACGACCGGTTATGTCTTGGTTATTGTGGTGGATTATTGACTGCTCTTTTCTGTATAGGCTTTGGGTGAGAACCCAAACTTTTTGCGGAAAAGGCGCGTAAAGTAGTTCGGTGAGGAGAAGCCCGTAGCATAGGCCGCTTCAGAGACTCGATAACCGGCTTTGAGCAACGATAATGATTCGTTGAGACGGAAATGGTTGATGTATTCCGTGCCCGACATGCCCACCAGACTTTTGAGTTTGAGATAAAACTGAGTGCGGCTGACACCGGCATCGGTCATCAGGTCGTTGACTGAAAAACTCTCCTTTGCATAGTTCTTCTTGATGATGGCGTCGATGCGTGCCATGAATTTCGCATCGTGCGTATTGCTAACCAGTTCGGTCGAATCAGCCTGGCCCGCTATGTAACGGCGAATCAACTTTTCACGCGATTGAATTAGGTTGCGCACTTGTTCCTGCAGGACGGTAGGGTGAAAAGGTTTCTCGATGTAAAAATCGGCCCCCGTGCGGTAACTCTCGATGGCGGTGCCCGATTTGGCCGTGAGCAGAATCACCTGGATGTGAGAAGTAGCCACGTGTTCTTTTAGCCGTTTGGTCAACTCATAACCATTCATCATCGGCATCATAACATCGCTGATGATGATGGCCGGTATCGTTTTCAGTGCCAACTCCCAGCCCTCTTGTCCGTTAGAAGCCGTGAGAACGCGATATTCATCATTGAATAGTTCCTCGTAGAAGTGCAACAGTTCAGGCTCATCCTCAACCACTAGAATCGTAGTACGTTTGGCGGACTTTACAGGTTTCGAATCCTGAGGCTCGATGACCTCGAAGGCGCGTTCGTGCTCGATGGAGAGGAATTTATAGTCGTACATGTAGGCTTTGTCGGCTCGGTGCAACGAGAGTTGCTCGGGCGTAAAGAGCGACTTGTCTACGCTGAGTGTAATGCAAAACCGGCTACCTTCGCCCGGAGTGCTGCTCACCTCGATGCTGCCTTTGTGCAATTCCACCAATTCGCGCGTTAAGGCCAATCCTATGCCGAAGCCGGTCTGGCCCTTGCGCTCCCATTCGTTGATCTGATAGTAGGCCTCGAAGATGTGCTCCAATTCATGAGCCTCGATACCGATACCGGTGTCTTCGACCGTGATACGAAGCATCTGCTTGCCGGATACGGTTTCCAACTGAGAGGTGATCGAGATACGTCCCTCGGGGGTATATTTGAACGCGTTGGAAAGCAAGTTGAAGACTATCTTTTCGACATCCTGCGGCGAGAACCATACGGAACGTCCTTCTTGGGGAATCGTCACCTGGAAATCTATGCCGCGCTCTTCGGCCAGGAGTTGGAACCCATCGGTGATCTCCAGGATGAAATCTTGGATATCGCCCTCGAGGAGCCGGAGCTTCTTCTGCAGGGTTTTGATTTTGGTGAAGAGCAGCAATTCATCCACCAGCATCTTCATTTTCGTGGCATTGCGCGCCAATAAACGCATGCGGCGCTCGGTGTCGCCCGAGAAACGCCCCTTTTCGATCATCGACTCCAATGGGCCTATAATCAGGCTCATCGGAATTCGTAATTGGTGCGATATGTTGGTAAAGAAGTTCAATTGCAAGCGATGCAGCTCCTCCGTATTTTTGCGTTCCAACTGTTCTGCCAGTGCGGCCGTGTGGCGCTTTTGGCGTATGCGGAACAAATGCAAGCCATACAGCAGGAGCGCTAATGCCAATAAAAAGTAGCAGATGCAGAAACCCGTTGAACGATAGAAAGGCGGTTTGACAACGATGCGTAGCGATGTGATTGGTTCATCCCCTTTCCAACGGTTATTGAACGAGGCTTTTAATTGAAGTAAGTATTCGCCGGCGACCAGATTGGCAAAGTTGATGTGCTTCTGGGATCCCACGTAATCCCAATGAGTCTCGGTGCCAAAACTGGTGGCGAAGAAAAGACTCGATGCGTGGCTGATAGTCGGGGCTGTGTAGCTGATTGTAAGGGATTTGGCTTGAGAGCTGTTCAGGCAGATCAGACCGCCATCTTCGATGTTGTACTTTTCGACCGATTGGGCATCGAGATCCACCTCCCTGCCTTGAATACGAAGGGCGGTGAGTTCGACTTTGGCGTGATTCGACGAGACCTGCAACGAGTCAGGGTGGAAGGCAATCATACCATTGATGGTGCCGAAATAGAGATAACCGTCTGAATCGCAATAGACCGAGTTGTTGCTGAACTGCTTGTTGGGAAGTCCCTCGCTGACCGAATAATTGACGAATGCGGATGAGGCGTGATCATAGCAGCTCAGCCCGTTGTCGGTGCTGGCCCAGATATTGCCATGGTTATCCTCGATGACGGAATAGACGGTGTTCGAGAGTAGCAGATGGTCCGTGGTGAAATTCGTGTACTGTTCGGTGCGGGGGTCATAGTGGAACAAGCCGTGGTGATTGGTCGAAATCCAAAAATTGCGACGGCTGTCTTGGTAAATATAGTTAATGTATTTGTTGGACTGAATCGGGTGGCCTGATGAGTCTATAAGTGATACTGATTGCATGTGTTGTCGGGCCCGGTGATAGCAAAACAGACCTTGTGCATGGGTGGCGATCCACACGTTCCCCTCGTCATCCATCATCAGATGGTTGATCTTCTGCTTCCGGAAACGATAGGGTTCGAATTGAATGAAGCGGTCTTTTTCCTCATCATATAGCGTCAAACCGCTGGCTGTGCCGACCCATAGCCGGCCATCACGATCTTCCAGCAATGAGAGTATATGGTTGTTCGAGAGGCTGGGATAACGCTCGACAATGAATTGTTCGAAATGGTTGTTTCGGGGCGTGTAACAGTAGAGTCCGTTGAATGAGGTGCCAATCCATAAACGGCCCTGCCTGTCCCATAACAGTGCGCAAGGGTTGGAGTTCTTCTTGTCCGGAATCGTAATTTCTTGGATGACGTTTGTCAAGCAGTGCAACTTGTTGATATTGCCATCCTCGGTGGCGATCCACAGGTGCCCGGCTTTGTCGGGGACGATTTGACGCACTGTCCGCCCCGAAAGGTAGGTATCCCCTTCGCCCCAATCGTAGAAGGCAAACTGCCGGAACATATACGGCTGGATGTTGATGCCGCCGTATTGGGTACCGATGAGCATGTTGTGCTCTCGGTCGCAGAAGATGTCTGTGATGAAGTTGTCGCTCAGTTTGTTGTGGTTCGATATGCTCTTGATCTGATGGGTGACGATAGCTCCGAGATGCGGACTGTAGATGTAGAGTCCCTGCGTGGTGCCAATCCACAGATTGTGATCGGCATCTTCGCAGAAGGCGGTAATGGGGATGTCTGAAAGTTCGGTTATGACCTCAAACCGCTTTTGAGCGATGTGGTAACAGCAGACGCCACGGTTGTTGCTGCCGATCCACAATACGTCTTCGTCTGGATTGTAATAGAGTGCCGATATGTGGTTCGAAAGCAGCCAATCCTGCATGTGGCTGTTGGCGCGATAGCGTGTGACGACGGTGCGGGTGCGGTTCAAATGAATCAGACCGTCGGTCTTCGTACCGGCCCATACATCGCCGGTTTTGTCAATGGCTAATGCCGTAAAACGACCGCGCACCTCACGATGATGTACCATGATGGGGTCCAGTCGATTTTCGTCGGGATTGTAACAGCGCAACATATCGCCCACACCCAGATAGAGCGTCTGATCGGGGGACTCAGCGATGGCACAATACGACAGTTCAGAGATGTCGTTGTCGGGAGCCCGGAAGCAGTCGTCGGTGTAGTCATAATAGCGTACACCGCCTGAGGTGATGACCCACAGCCGTTTTGCCTGGTCTGCATAGACTTTGAGGATGGACTTCGAAGGGATGCGGTACGATTCGTTCTCCGACGAAGATTCATAAGTTATCATTGTGTGACCATCCCAGCGACACAAGCCGTTTTCAGCACCTATCCAGATGAATCCTTTATGGTCTTGACAAATCGAGTGGATGGTATTACTGGGCAACTGGTTGATGTTCGAGAGGTGGCTGAAACGCATGTTCTGCCCATGACCGGAGACAGAGATCGGGAGAGAGACCAAGCAGAGCTGCAGTGCAAGCGAGAGGTATCGAAGAGAGTTCATCTGCAGACTAATTTAAGAAGATGATATTCTCCTGCTCGATGCGTACCGGGCGGAGGATAACTTGCACGGGAGGCTCGTTGGTGTGGTAGCAGAGAAGTAGCGATCCCTGGAAGTCCCGGAACAACATGGCGTGTCCTCCGTCGTCGTTCAACGAATTGCTCTGTTGCTTCCACGGGCCATTCAGGCTTCCGGAATGCGAAATGGCTACCCCGATGGCATATTCGCCGTTGGTGCGGAAACTGCTCCATAAAAGCAGTAGCTTTCCGTTGTCGGTGGTGTAGATAAATGGTGCATTGGTTACGATGCCGGTTTGTGTCCCAGTGGTGATCAGGCCTGCCCAATCTGAGTCTGATCCGCGACAGAGCAGAATGGGGTTGCCCTGGGAGTGCCTTAAATCTTCAGAGAGGCGTTGAGCATAAATTTCGCCGTTCTCCACCTCTATCCACTCTCGTGCATAGATCAGCCATGGAGATCCGTCCTTGTCGATGTAGAGCGTGCCGTCCAGACACAACCAGCCGGTTGGGGTAATGGGGGCATTGACCAGGGGTTGAAAGCCTCGATCGGGGTGATCCGACACCAGAATAGAGATGCCGCGATGCTGTGCTTTGGAGTAGAAACTGGCGATGAGGTAGAAACGGTTCCGGTAGTGATATATTTTGGGTGCCCAGAAATCGCGTTTACCCCAAAAATCGGATGCCGGAATAAACGATTCGCCGCAACGACGCCACATCCGGAGGTCTTTGCTGGCAAAACAGATGAACGATCCTTTGCCGCTGTTGGCATGCATGTAGTAGATGCTGTCGGCCGCATTGGCCAGAATAAACGGATCGCGTATCCGCATGTCGCTTAGATTCAGTGGATAATCGGGTCCGCTGCCGGAGGTGGCAGAGCGGTTGCCGCATCCGGCAAATAACAGTACGTCTATGAGCAGACAAAGAGTGGCAAAAGGTCGTTTCATCGAAAGACGGAGTGTTGACAGTGGGCTATCGTTTGGTTGCAGCGTTAATCCGCATACGCTCGTCCCACCATTGAGTGACGCGTTCGCGCATGCTTTCGACCAATTCGGGATACTTCCCGGCTATATTGTACAGCTCGTAGGGATCCTTTTTGAGATTGTATAGTTCGACGCGGTCGTCGAAGGAGTTGATCAATAATTTCATGTCACCGCGGCGAATAGCCAGATGCGGGCTGTTGTTCTCAACTATCGGGTGGTGATAGAAGAAGTCGTTGCGTCCGAACTCCCACATCAGGTCCGTGGTGCGTTCCTGCACTTTGCCGAGGAATACTTGGCTCATATCCTCACCGCTGAAGGCCGCGTTTTCCGGCATCTTGGCACCAGTTAGGGCGCAGAGCGAGGGATAAATATCGACGCTGCACACCACCGACTTATAGTCCACCTTGCCAGCCGGAATACGCTCGGGCCAACTGATGATAAATGGCATACGGATACCGCCTTCATAAAGGCTGCATTTCATGCTTCGCAGACCATTCGTGCGTTGCTGCTCGTAATAGGGCATCGGGCCGTTGTCGCTCGTGAAGATGATGATTATGTTTTTGTCCAGACCGAGTCGTTTCATGCCGTCGAGCAGACGCCCGATTTGGATATCGTACTCCTTTAATACGGCCTTGAAGTTGCGCGGTGTGCTCCATGTCGAGTTTTGCGCTTGGGCAACCGCATCGGGGACATAGGGCGTATGCATGTCGTCGGGCCACAGATTGACGAAAAAGGCACGGTCGCGGTTGCGCTCCATGAATTCGAGTGTCTTGTCCACAAAGTATTCGGTGCGCTGCCAACGTTTAACGGAGTCCTGGGGCGACCAGATCCAATCCGTAGCCGTGATGGCCGGGTCGGGATCGGGACCTTCGTAGGTGGTCAGATATTCGTCGAAGCCATATTGGGTAATCTGGGGCGCATCGTCGACATCGCGCCCGCCGCCCATGTGCCACTTGCCGATGTGGGCTGTGCGATAGCCGATGGCTTGGAAAGATCGAGCCATCGAAGGGAACGACGGATCGAGAAAATCGTTCTGTTCGCAATCGGCATTGTGCTTGCGGGTGTGCAGGAAGGTGTTGATGCCCAGTTCGAGCGGGAAGATGCCCGTTGTCAGGCCGGCGCGCGATGGAGAACTGACAGCCGCCGCTGTGTAGTAGTTGGTTACCACCACCCCTTGGCGTGCCAGCAAGTCGATGTTGGGGGTCTGTACCCAACCGTTGTTGAGAAAGGATACGTCTCCCACACCCATATCATCGGTATAGATAATTAAGACATTCGGTTTTGAGGAAGCTTGATTGGTATGGTCGACAGGTTTCGGAGCATTTTCGGAGTAGCCGTTTAGCGTAGCGCCGATACCGAGCAACCCGGTCAATGGAAGTCTCAGATTCATAACCTATTCGATTTTGAAAAATCCTGCACGGTTTTGAGGCCTTGGCCCCAAAACCGGCAAGATCGTCATAAATGTACAAAAAATGTTGATGTTTTGCAACTCTGTTACTCGCCGCTCATCACTTTGACGCAACGGATGTTGTAGCCGAAAGCGCGATGTACGTCGTGCTCCGGATAGGTGGCAGCCTCTTTCATGCCGAAGACAAAACTATGTGCTTTTCGGTCATTTGCAGTGGTGTTGGGCGCACTTGACCAAAGGCGGATAATATGATCGTTCAATCGTGTACTTGTCCCCGTCGGACTGGGGGATAGATCCATGTTGTTGTGATACTGACGCGCTGCGGGATACCATTGATCGATACCATTCGTCGTTAGCGTACGTCCGGAGTCGGTTGCCGTGGCTGCCGGTACTCCACCATAGGTAGGAAAGTTGGTGAGTGCTCCTTTTGTAACGCCATTGGCCGAAAACAGATCCAGCGGGGATACCATATAACCTTCGGGACAGGGGTCATAAATCGATTTTTTCAGGGTCTTGATGTCTGGCTTGGAGTGCCCCTCCGGATTACCCCACAAACGGTCGTTGCCACCCTCGTAAATCCAGTCGACATTGGTCGAACCGGCCTTTTTGATAAAGGTTGTCGGGTGTTTGATAGCGTAGTAATGATCTATTCCCGGTCCCGAGGCAATGCCATCCACGCGGAAATCTGAGTTGTCCATTGTATAATAGGTCCCCGCTGCCCACCAGGTTGCATTACCCTTCATCAATTCCGGCATCGGGTCCTTACGGCCCCACTGATAATACAGGCCCCAACTGCTTATCTCGCCCTTGGTATTACTACGTGCACCCAGATTGCGGTCGAGGACGTAGTAGCCATTGGGATAGAGTACCGTTTCAACGGGCGAGATCCAAAGATGGAAGCTCCACAGAATCGTACCCTCGGTATCGCGAATGGCTACCAGCGCGTTGCCCGGTTTGGCGGCCGTGAAGGTGATGCTCTTCTTGTCCGCCGAGAGCGTCAGGCTGGTAATCATGCTTTGGGTGCTCTGCCACAGCAGGTCGGCCGAGGAGGCCAAAACCAGATCATCGCGTGTGTTGAGCTCATATGCATAGCCATACGAATCGGTTGTGAAGTAGGGCGATACGTCGAACGTATAGGTGCCCGGTTCGGCATACTGGATACAGTTGGCCTTGCCATAGAATAACTCTTCGATGTAGATGTGTGCCAGACCGGCGTCAGCAATTTGGCCGCGCTTCACGGTCAGAGGTTCCTTCGTACGGCTTTCAAAGACTTTGCCGTCGGTGTTCTCGATGGTGAAGACCAGTGTTTCATAGGTTCCGGGAGCGACCACGAAATGGAAGAAACTGCCGCCCATCGTGATCTCGATTGGATTGTCTGCGCAGTCGACGGTAACCGACTCGGAAGGCTCGTCGCCAAACGTGAATTGCGGGTCTTCATAGAGGTTGAAATCGAGATTTACCCGGCCGGTGCCGCTCAGCGGGGCATCCTCGGTCGTGGTCATCGTTATCTTTTTGACCTGGCCAAACTCGGGACCTGCCAATTTAAGTTTCACGACACCGCACACATGCTTGAAAAAGACACTGCGGGTGGTAGCCGACGCAACCATTGGATTCATGCCTGCGGCTGTGCCTCCTGCCTGGTACGGTTGTACGGTAGGAATATGGATGCTGAGCGAATTGCTGATAATCGCCGCGTCGGCGCTGTAGGGCGAATAAGCATAAATGCGGTCGATCGGACCGGCGATCGCCGTCTCGTCCTTGGGTTCAAACACGGCGCTCGAATTCATGTTCTCGCGCAGCGTAAAACACTTGTTGGATGTCTCGCCGGCAAAGACACCCACCTCGTCCTCTACATTCCAAGTGATGGCGATCGGAGTGGTCGAAGCCGTTTCGAGATTCCCGGTGAACAACTGCAGAAAATCGATAGGCCCTTCATAGGGATGATCGACGGTCACATCATAGGTACATCCGACCCCTGTTGCGAACAGGAATGCTACGACCGATGCTTTTATGCTGAATTGGATCATTTTCATCTTCATATCTTTTTTGAATTCGATGATTAATTGTACCCGGGGTTGTTGGGTAACAGATTCGGATTCACGTCGATTTCGCGCTGCGGAATCGGGAATAGATCGTTGTAGTTCTCCACTACGTAAGCGCCGGCGTTGTATCGCTCGAAATGGGCGTTCATGACCTTCATATACTCGCCCGTGCGCACCAGGTCAAACCAGCGGTGCCCTTCGAAGCAGAGCTCCAAGCGCCGCTCCAAGGCAATCACTTCACGGAAAGTCTGCTGGTCGATTATTTCGGCCGGAGTCAGATCGTGCGATGTGTCGGTTACGGCGAAGGCGCGGCGACGAATCTGGTTAATACAGTCGATGGCCTCGTCCGTCGGCGTCGGGTTCAACTCATTCAACGCTTCGGCATACATCAGCAGCACGTCGGCATAACGCAGCAGGGGCCAGTTGTCGTCCGAGTGGTTCTGAATCGAGAGCTCCATGTAGTGCTTTTTAACGTGGCTGATCATTTTGCCGCCTCCCGAAAGTTTGCCGATGGTGGCCTCGTAACGGGCGCTGCCGGTATCGAATTTCTCGATGATGTCCGCCGTAGGCAAGGTCACGGCGCCAGTCGAGACGCCCAGCGTTGTCGCAAGGTCCCGGCTGTGTGCCTGACAACTCCACTGACTGCCACCCGTGTAGCCTTTCTCGTATTGAATCTCGAATATCGATTCGGCATGGTTGGCGTTATCCGGATTGAAGATGTCGGCAAACTTGGGCAGCAGTTGGTAACGATTTTGTTCAATCAGATCGCCCAACTCGATAGCGCAATTCTCATAGTCGTGCTGGGTCAGATAGACCTTACCGAGCAGCGTCTGTGCGGCTTCCGAGGTGCTACGGCCGATATCTTCACCCGAATATTTATCCGGTAGCTGCTTTTTGGCCTTCTTCAGATCGGGAATAATCAGATCGGAATAGACTTTTTCCCGAGCTGTACGTGACATCTTCTGCGACTCTTCGATGGTGATCGGCCGGTCGATATAGACGACATCGCCGAACATGCGCACCAGATTGAAGTAACACAGAGCGCGGAGGAACAGCGCTTCTCCTTCGTACTGGTCTCTCTTCTTTTGGCTGGTGAAGGTGATTTCCGGAATGGCTGCCAGTATCTCGTTGACATTGGTAATGCAGCGATAGTGGTTGCGCCAGGCCGATTCGATAATTGGATTGACGGGCGAGATGATGAATTTGTCGATCAGCGCCTGTGTTCCCGTGTCGCCTACGGTCGTGGAGTTGTCACCTGGCAGTTCGGCATATTTTACGTAGTCCGACGCATAAACGGAGGCCAAGGTTCCATAGGCGCCGATGACTGCCAGATTGATGTCTTTTTCGTTTTTGTAAAAAGTACTGCTCTCTATGTGGTTGTAAACCGGTCTGTCGAGCAAGTCACACGAGGAGACCGTACATAAACAGAGTGCGATTAAGATATATTTGATCTGTTTCATAGTCTGTTGAGGTTTTAGAAGTTCGTCGCGATGGTGAACATGTAGGTGCGGGCGAGCGGGTAGGTGCCCCAGTCAACACCCGGAGCGAGCGTGGAACCGATGTTCATACGACCTTCGGGGTTGTAGCCTGTGTACTTGGTCCACATGTAGGCGTTGTTGACGGTGAACGTGAAGACCAAGTTGTTCAATCTGATTTTCTTAATCAAAGAGTTGGGCACGCGGTAACTCAACGAGATGTTCTGGATGTTGAGGAACGAGCCGTCTTCGATGAACGTAGAGTCGAGCTGCTCGAAATCAATGATGCCGCGATTGGTCAGTTTCACACGCGGCGTCTTGCCGTCTCCCGGATTTTCGGGCGACTGCCAACGATTGAGCCACAAACGCGGACCATTCGCAATCATACGATAGGGCGTGCTGCCCCAGGCCATGTTCATTACGTCGCCACCCACGCTGCCTCGCAGAAAGACTTTCAGCGAGAAATTGCGATACGTAAAGGTATTGGTGAAGCCGAATGTGAAGTCGGGGTGTGGATTGCCGATGACGGTGCGATCGTCGATGGTGATACGTCCGTCCTTGTTCACATCTTCATAGATGAGCTCACCCGGGCGCGAGATAGCATTACCGGTCTTGATGCCCGGGAACCGATCCACCTCTTCCTGATTCTTGTAGACACCGATCGCCTTCATGCCATAGAACAGACCGACGGGCTGCCCCACTTGGGTGATGTTCGTGTTGGCGAAGTAGCTGGCATTGCCGTATAGCGGATCTTTCGAGGGGCCCAATGCCAGCACGGTCTGCTTGTTGAACGAGATGTTGAAGTTGCTGTCCCACTTGAACCGACCATTGAGGTTCTGCGACTGGAACGAGAGCTCCCAACCTCTGTTGCGCACCTTGCCCATGTTCGACATGCGCGATCCGAAACCTGAGGTATAGGGTACTTGCAGCGACAGGAGCAAATCCTTGGTCTTCTTATTATAATAGTCGACCGTTATATTCAGACGGCGGCGGAAGAGCGAAAGGTCGATACCGGCGTCGACTTGATTGGTCTGCTCCCATGTCAGATCTTCGTTGCCTGCCGTGTTGAGACGGATACCGTTGACGGGCATCTCGCCGGCAGCTCCGAGGGTATAGCTTTGGCCGGTCATCAGACGGAGGTGCTGGTAGTTGCCGATGGCGTTGTTGCCCGTTATACCATATGATGCTCGAAGTTTCAAATCCGATATCCAGCGAATGTTGCGCATGAAAGGCTCCTGCGACACGCGCCAGGCAACTGAAGTGGCCGGAAAGATACCCCATTTCTTGGCAAAACGTGACGAACCATCGGCACGCAGGCTGGCCATGAGATAGTATTTGCCACGGAAGTCATAGTTGACTCGGGCTACACCTGACATCAGCCCCCATTCGACGAGTCCCGACTGTCCCAGACGGTAATCTTCGGCCAAAGAGCTGTCGACAATAAGCAGGTCGTCGGTCCAAGTGTCCTCGGCACGGGCAAGCACTTCGTGCATCTTTTCGAACTGCGTTTCGAAGACACCCACAACGGCCAAGTTGTGGCCACCCGTGAATTTACGGTTGTAACTGAGCTGGATGGCCGATTGCAAATTTATGGTGCGGCGAGCGGTCGATTGAATCGCATTTTGCTTGGGCGGCAATTCGTTGTAGGCGCCGACCGTACTGGGCGTGATGTTGTCGGCGTGATAGCTGTTGATGTTTGCCGAACCGCTTAGCTTGAGGTTCAGGCCCGGAAGAATGTTGTAGTTTAACGCTACATCGCCCAAGAAGCGGAAGACTTCGCGCTTATCTTTCAGAAGATTGACTTTGGCAACTGGGTTCTCCATCGAAGTCATGGCATTGCCCTGGGAGATACCAGTCGTATAGCCCGAAAGGGTGGTCGGATCATAAATATCCATCAGCGGATTCATCATCAGGGCAGCCTGTATGATACCGCCGGAAGCATCGTGATAACGGCCGTGTGTACGCCGATAGTTTTGTGTGGTGTAAATTGGGCTGAGTTTCACGCTCAAATCAAAACGGCGGCCGAGTTTGAAATCAACATTGGTACGGAACGAATAGCGCTGGAAGTCGGTGTTTTTGACGATACCTTCCTGATCCATGATGCCTCCCGAGACCATATATTTGATGGTCTCCGAACCGCCGTTTACATTCACTTGATATTCTTGATAGGGTGCCAGTTGATAGATGGCATTCTGCCAATCCGTACCCTTCTTGTTCGAGTCGAGGAAGTCTTGGAAATAACCAATTTTGGTGTTGCTGTTACGCACGGGATCGGGGTCGGTGATGCTGTGGCCCGTATCGGTCCAAAGATTGTTGCGGGCCTCGATGGCCAATGTGGCGAACTCGCGCGCCGAGAGGACATCCACTTTGTTGAACACCTCTTGCACACCTGCTTTTATCGAAATGCGTACACGCGCCTGCCCCGTTTCTCCACTTTTGGTAGTGATGAGCACGACGCCGTTCGATGCACGCGAACCATAAATTGCAGCAGCGGCGGCATCTTTCAGGATTTCAATCGAGGCTACATCGGCCGGGTTAATAAACGAGAAGGGGCCCGATTCTAAGTCGGAACCCAACTGCAACACGACACCGTCCACTACATAGAGCGGAGACGTGTCGGCACTCAGCGTACTCAAACCTCGAATCTGAATGTCGGCTCCGCCTCCCGGCGAACCCGAGGCGCTGATGACATTCACACCGGCGGCCTGACCGCTCATCGCCTGATTGATGTCAAAAAGCGGCATGTCCTGCAGTTTGTCGGGTGTTACGGAACTGATGGATGTGGTGACATCGCGGCGATTCTGTACACCGTAACCCACAACCACAACCTCATCGACACCGACTGCATCGGTAAGCATTTGCACATCAATAACAGTCTGGCTACCGACGGCAATCTTTTGTGGGTGCATACCCAGAAAATTAAACACCAGCATGTCGCCGCGCGAGGCTGTGATTTGATAGTGGCCGTGGATGTCGGTAATGGCGTTGGCGTTTTTTCCTTCGACAACAACGGTTGCACCTACGAGCGGTTTCTTGGCATCATCGACAACGGTGCCTGAAATGGTTTTTCCACGTGGCTGCGCAACAGTAATAGGAGTTACGAATAATCCGATTGCCAACAGTAACGCCCAAACCGCTGCTTTTCGGCTCGTTTTGAGGAGTCTTCGGTTCATAGCATAAATTTTAAGTTAGTTCAGTTTGTAAAATTCCAAATTGTCGGATACAGCAATTGTGGAAAGAAAGCCTTAAACAAAGATAAGTGAAATTCAAAATATATATCGCGCGACAGGGCTTCAGAGGGGGGATTTCGAGCCGTAAAAATGCGCATTTTTCGTATCGAAATATAGCACAAATCGCCTTTCGTGTTTTGTGTAAAGTGCGGATGGATAATGCAATACACCTGTTCTTGGAGATTGTTGTTTTGTGAGCGGTTTCTCGTGCGTGGATTTACGCCGATTGCCGCGGGCGGGATTTGTGGCGGATTGTGGATTTTGCACGTTTGTTTCGCTTCTAAACATCATACAATGAGCGCGTTGTATTATTGTGCATGAAAAACGGACAATAATACAGCCGGAGCCGTTTAGAAATGAGTATATTTGTTAACGGGTTGCGTCGTGCAACGAAACGAAGCGGCCCGACTGTCGGCGTATGGTGGTTTGGAAAGAGAGCCCGATGATTTACAAAACACTTATACATGATGGAAAATACAAATATGAATTGCTTTGTCGCAGGTGCGGGAGGCCGCAGGATTCGACGAGGCATGTTTTGGGCAGTACTCTCTTTTTGTCTGCTGGTAAGTTTGTCGGCATGCGGCGGAGAGAGCGGATCGTCGGAAACTGGACCGCAGACCGGATTTGATGTCGAAACCGAATCCCTTAAGTGTCGTGACCCGTTTATTTATTGGCACGAACAGACCGACCGCTATTATCTGCATGTAAACGGAGGCGGAAAAATCAAGTGTTACACGAGCAAGGACCTGCGTTGGTGGCGTGATGAGGGTGACTCGTTCACTCCTCCGCATGATTTTTGGGGGACACAGGATTTTTGGGCGCCGGATTTATATGAGTATAAGGGGCGTTACTATCTTTTTGTGACCTTCAGCGCCCCCGACTGCAACCGGGGCACGTCGATTCTGGTCGCCGATCATCCTGCCGGTCCGTTTGAACCTCTGGTCAATGCTCCTGTTACCCCTAAAGATCAAATGTGTCTGGACGGTTCGTTGTATGTAGATGAAGAGGGGGTACCTTGGTTGCTCTATTGTCGTGAATGGCTGGAGACTATCGACGGCGAAATCTATGCCGTGCAGTTGACCGACGATCTGAAGGCGATGAAGGGGACGCCGAAATTGCTGTTCCACGCATCCGAAGCTCCTTGGGTGGGAGATATCACAGCCCAAGGCGTCACCGGCAAAGTGACCGATGCTCCTTTTGTGATACGAGGAGAGGACGGTCGATTATATATGACCTGGTCGAGCTTTCGTGCGGACAATGGTCGGTATGCAATTGGCGTGGCTTACTCCGATGGAAAAATTACGGACCCGTGGACGCACGCTTCGACGCCGTTGATTTCGGGTGGAGGCCATGCGATGCTTTTCCATACCAAGGCAAAGCGTATGATGATCTCCTATCATGCCCCCAACACAGCTCCCTCTTATTTGACTTTGCGCAAAGCCTACATTTATCAAGGCAAATTGCTCGTTGAATAATACTTACGGATAATGATACGCTTTTTACTATGGGTGTTGATGGCCCTGCCGGCTGTATTGACGGGTTCGCTGGCTCGCGGGGCCGCCCAGCCGAACCGAGTTTATCAAGTGTCGACCGCCGAGACTCAATTGGTATATACGGTGGGAGAGGACGGTCGTCTGATTTTCCGTTATTATGGCCCCCGTTTGTCGAATCCGGATCAATTTGCCCGTTGGCGGAGTTACAACCGTCCCGATTGTAACCGGGAGGCCAACTACGAGGCCTATCCTTCGTTTGGGTTGGGTTATGTAAACGAACCGGCGCTCAGTGTCGTCAATGCCAACGGCGGCCTGATAACCGAGCTCGCCTTCGAAGACTATCAGCAGCACCTTTCGGAGGGTGTCGTGCATGGTGTTTTTACGCTTCTCGACCGGATCGGTTCCTTGCGCGTACAGTTGCATGTCGAAGCCTATCAAGAGGAGGATGTGATGGCTCAGTGGGTCATTATCGAAAACCAAGGCAAGGGCGAGGTGAGCTTGCAACGCTTTTATTCGTCGTTTCTTAATTTCCGCGCCAATAATTACTACCTGACCCATTTCTATGGTACGTGGGCCGGTGAGATGAATTGCGCCGAAGAGCGGCTGGAACCTGGTATAAAGAGCATCGAGTCGAAAAAAGGCGTGCGCACCACGCAGAGCGAGAATGCGTCATTTATCCTTTCGTTGGACCACCCCGCACAGGAGAATAGCGGCCGTTGCATCGGCGGCGCCTTGGCGTGGTCGGGGAATTACAAGTTATCGTTTGAGGTGGATGAACGCGATTATCTGAGCCTCCTTGCCGGCATCAATCCTTTCATGTCGTCCTATACGCTGGACAAGGGCGAACGGTTTGAAACGCCAAAGTTTCTATTCACGTATAGCACCGATGGCCAGGGAACCGTTTCGCGTAATTTCCACGATTGGGCGCGGCGCTACGGGTTGCATGCCGGTACGAAAGAACGTCCCATTTTGCTGAACAGTTGGGAGGGAGCCTATTTCAATTTCGATGAACAGATGCTGACCGATATGATGGATGATGCAGCCGAATTGGGCGTGGAACTGTTCGTATTGGACGATGGTTGGTTCGGTAACAAATCCCCCCGTAACAGCGACTCGATGGGGCTGGGAGACTGGCAGGTCAATGAGAAGAAGTTGCCCCGGGGTATTCAGTATCTGATCGACCATGCCACCTCGAAGGGGTTGAAGTTCGGTATCTGGATCGAGCCCGAGATGGTTAACCCGAAGAGCGAGTTGGCCGAGCGCCATCCCAAGTGGATCGTGCAGAGCCCCGGGCGTGAGCAGATCACGATGCGCAACCAGCTGTTGCTCGATTTGACCAATCCCGATGTTCAGGAGTTCGTGTGGAACGTTGTCGATAAGCTGCTCAGTACCTATCCTGATATTTACTATATCAAGTGGGATGCGAATCGCCATGTAGAGCAGGTTGGGTCGCCTTACCTCTTGCCGGAAGAGCAGATGCATTTCTGGGTTGATTACATTCGCGGGCTTTATCGAGTATATGACCGCATTCGTGCAAAGTATCCCGATGTAATGCTGCAGGCTTGCGCCTCGGGCGGAGGGCGTGTGGATTATGGTTCGTTGCCTTATCACGATGAGTTCTGGACGTCGGACAATACCGATGCCTTGCAGCGCGTCTATATGCAGTATGCCACGAACCTGATCTATCCGCCGGTGGCGACGGCCTCCCATGTGTCGGCCTCGCCGGGGCATCAGACCGGTAGCATCACGCCACTTAAATTCCGTTTTGATGTGGCCATGAGTGGTCGTCTGGGGTTGGAGTTGCAGCCGAAAGATATTCCTGCCGAGGAGATGGCCTTTGCGCGTGAAGCCATTGCCAACTATAAGACGCATGTCCGTGAATTGGTTACCAAGGGCGATTTGTATCGCTTGATTTCGCCCTATGAGTGCACGAACAATCATGCGGCTAATCTGTTGGTGCGCAAGGACAAGAGTAAAGCGGTGTTGTTTGCCTATTGCACGGGCTTCAACCGGCGCGGAATTCGTCCCACGGTGCATTTGCATGGATTGGATGCCTCGAAACGTTATCGTATTACCGAAATTAACAAGGCGGGTAAGCGTAAGGCTTTCTGGGGTGAGGGGCATATCTATGATGGTACCTATCTGCAGCAAGTGGGTATCGAATTACAAATAGCTCGTCAATATGATAGTGCTGTCTTCCTGTTGGAAGAGGTGAAATAGCGTATGTTACAGGGTATGAAAATAAAATGGATAGCAATCTGTTGCGCTTTACTCTCCTTGCAAGGAGCGGTGACTGCGCAGGTGTTGGTCGAGACCGAATCTTTTGCAAAGCGCGGAGGCTGGGTGCTGGATCATCAGGCTTTCGATAAGATCGAGTCGGCCTATCTCATGGCCCATGGTATGGGGCGTGCTGTAGAAGACGCTTCCACCACTGTGAAGTTTGCAGAGGGAGGTGCCTATCACGTCTATGTAAGCACCTACAATTGGACGGCGCCTTGGTATAGTGGGGAGGGACCCGGTGTTTTTCAACTTAAAGTCGATAATCGGGCCCTTTCCAATAAACTGGGTGTGACGGGCTCGTGTTGGGGCTGGCAATATGCCGGTCAGGTGATCCTTTCTGCCGGGGAGCATGAGGTGCGTCTGCACGATTTGACAGGCTTCAACGGACGGGCCGATGCGATTTATTTCACCAAAACAAAGGAGGTGCCTGCAACCGATTATCACGTTTTTGCAGCCGAACGCCGTCGTTTGTCGGGCTATACTTCGCCGCGTGATATTCAGCAGGTCGATTTGGTCGTTGTTGGTGGCGGTATTGCCGGTTGTACGACGGCTTTGACGGCGGCACGCTATGGCTTGCGTGTCGTGATTGTCGACAACCTGCCGTGGTTGGGTGGAAACAATGCATTGGGTGTGCGTGCCTCTGGGTTGCTTTATAAAAATCTCTATCCCCAGTTGGGTAATGTTACCTGCCAGGTAACAGGTGTCGAACTCTCGGTCAAAAATGATCCGACTGCTTATCAGGTTGATCCGACCGGTTTCGGCGATGTGAAATATGCTTTTTATGAGCGGCATTTGACACAGCCGGCAGCGGATTCGCGTGGTTCGGATATGCTCAACGCCATTGAGCGCTTGGAGTTCCAGGGCGAACAGTCAGTCAACCGTCAGGAACAGAATTTGAAAACCCAGGAGTACATGCGACGCAACGCATCGTTGCAACGCGAACGGCTCCTGCGCGAGGCCGGAGTGCAGATCTACCACAATATTCATGTTTTTGACGTGATCAGAGAGGGCAACGTGATCACCTCGGTCAAGGGTAAATGTCTCCAAACCGGCGAGGAGTATCGCTTCTCGGGGACGCTCTTTGCCGATTGTACGGGCGATGGTACGGTGGGTTATCTGGCTAAGGCGGATTATCGTATTGGGCGCGAAAACCATGCGGTGGCTCAAGAGCCTTCGGCGCCGCAGACCGGGGATCGCAAGATGATGGGCTCGACGATGCAATGGTATGCTTTCCCGCGTGCCGATGCGGGGACGTTTCCTCGGCCCGAGGAATTGCCGTGGGCGATGAAAGTCGATAAGGATTACTTCATCGACCGCAGCAGCTGGGCTTGGTGGTGGGAGACCGGCCTTGAGATTGACAATGCCACTGAGGCTGAATTGGTGCGAGACAATTTCTTGCGTGCCGTATTCGGCAACTGGGCCTATTTGAAAAATCATCTTCCCAAGTATGCAAACTATCGTCTCGACTATCTGCAACACATCGCCATGAAACGAGAGTCGCGCCGTCTACTGGGCGATGTGATTCTCGATGAAACGGATATTTTGGAGCGGGTGGAGTTCCCCGATGCCAGTTTTACCACCACATGGACCATGGACCTGCACTATGCCAAACCGGAGAATGCGGCACGCTATCCGGGCTGGGAGTGGGTAACCTACTGCACCCACCATAAGCCGCTGGCCAAGGTCGATCGCTATGATGTGCCCTACCGAGTGCTCTATTCGCGTAACATCGACAATCTCTTTATCGGCGGTCGAAACATGAGCGTTACGCACCAGGCGTTGGGTACGGTACGTGTGCAGATGACGCTCGGTATGGCGGGTGAGGTGACCGGTATGGCGGCTCAAATTTGCAAAAAACATGGTGTCTATCCTCGTGCGGTGTATGAGATGTACTTGCCGGAACTGAAAAAAATGATGAAACGAGGCGCTCCGCTCAGGTAAGCCTCACGACTTAAAACCAAGAACCGATGAAACAGAACGAGCGCATCTTGTTAGTTTCCTTGGCGCTGATATTTATTCCGTGGTTTGCAGGTGCGGGTCAACGTCTTGACAAACTGGAAATTTTCAAGGAGGAGTATCCGCGAGCCGGCTATTTTCGTGTCGCCGAGTTTGCCATCCGGAGATTCTACAACAGTGACGAAGGGGGATATCGTCCCTGGAGCCGTCGTATGGCCGAATTGTCGGGCATCATGGGTAAGACCGAGTATGAAGAGCTTTTGCACGACAACCCGCATGAACAGATTTACTCATGGTTTAAGCGCTTCAAGAAGGAGTATCCCGAGAAATTTGTGGTTGTGCACATGAACGGACGAGGGCGTATCCCCAACTATCGATTAGAGAAGTTTTCACCGGGCCATTGGCTCTATTTCGAGGGCTCGGATGTTCAGACCTCGTTGCCAGCAGCCACAGAGTCCAAATATCGGAAAGAGATGTGGATCGAAGTAAATGATCCGTCGCATTTCCGTATGGACAACGGCATGCATTTCAACCGTCCGGACGACATTACGCTGGTACGTAAAAAAGCGGATGGGACGTTCGATTGGGAGCATGCTGAGTATGTCCGTTTGATCGAGATCCGCGACAATCAACTGCTGGTACAGCGTGCCATGTTCCATTCCGAGGGCCGCGCATTCGAGGCCGGTAAAACCTATGCGGCGCCGCATGTGATGGGCGGTCCGTGGGAGAAGACCTACAATATGGTGTGGTATTACAACCTCTCGACCGTCTGTCCCCGCGACGCCCAAGGCAAGAGTTGTGCTGATGTGCTGCTCGAGGAATTGTCGGCGAATTTTGCCGAGGGAGGACGCTGGGAGACCTTCGACGGGGTACAGTTTGATGTGATGATGAGCATCCCGACCACGGGCTACCACGAACGACGCAAGGCTCTGGGACAGCGTGCCGATGTCGATATGGACGGAAAACAGGACGATGGCGTAGTCAATGGCGTGCAAACCTATGGCTTAGGCTGCTACGATTTTCTGACGCGGTTGCGTGCCGCCGTAGGGCCGGATCGCATCATTGCAGCCGATGGCCGCGAACACGGTTGCCAGCGAACCGGTAACGGAGCTTTGAGTGGCGTGGAGATGGAGGGTATCCCCGAGCAGCGCCCCTACGGCTATATTACATGGTCTACGACCTACAATATGCTGAACCTGTGGAAACCGTTGACCGCAACACCCAAATTCAACTATGGTGCATTCCGTTACAACTCGCCAGACCATCTTTCGCGCAAGGAGATGTTCCAATATTATCGTTTGGGATTTGCACAGAGCGTATTTACCGATTCGTTTATTTTGTGCACCAGTTGGCTGACGCTTCACGAGATACCCAATCTGCGCGAGTTGTTCGATTTGGACAAGCGCGAACCTGTGGTGGGCTGGTTGGGAAAACCCCTTTCCGAGGCACGTTTCCTGGCGGCAAAGGCGCCGGATCAGTTGAATGGGATGGGTAATCCGATGCGTCCTGAAATTCTGATCGATGCCCCTTCGCGTCCCAGTGTGCAGGCCTCTCAGGCGGGCACCTATGCGACAGCCGAATTTACGAAGGAGGGTGTGCTGGAGATCACCCCCTCCAAGGAGCGGGAGGTCTTTGGCTTTGTGCTGAGCAATGTGCCCTACACCTCCGATGAGGTCTATGTCGAGGTGACGATGCGTTCGACCGGAAAGGGTGCCGTCGCACCCAAAGGATACAACCGGGCTTTGGTCGTGTCAGCCAACCAGCAGCAGAAGCGGTTTATGGTGCAGCGCTCCGTGGTAACCGAAGAGTGGGCGACGCATCGCTTCTATTTCGCCAATACGTATGACTACATGACTCGGACGAAGTTAGTCTACAATCCGAAAGGGGAGCAGCGATTCAACTTGCGTTTTATGATGCAGGACACGGACAGTTCGGTCGAGATCAAGAAAATTACCGTACACAGTGCCTCCGAAATCGTAGAGCGCACCTTTGAACACGGCGTCGTGGTGGCCAACCTCTCGAACAAGCCTTATACCTATGAGCCGTGCAATACGGTCGTTCCGGCCAAAGATGCCGTATTTATTCGAACTTCAAACAACAACTCAAAATGATGACACAACGACGCAATTTCCTGTTGCTCGGCTGTTTGGCCGGCATCGGGTGCAGCGACTCGGCTCAGGAACTTGTCGGCAGTCGCCCCAATATTCTCATTGCCATTGCCGACGACCAATCGTTCCCGTTCGCAGGCGCTTATGGTTGCAATTGGGTGCATACGCCCGCGTTCGATCGGGTAGCTTCCGAGGGTATTCTTTTTACAAATTGTTATACCCCCAATGCCAAATCGGCCCCCTCGCGTGCTTGTCTGTTGACCGGTCGTTATTCGTGGCAGTTGGAGGAAGCGGGCAACCACATCGGCTATTGGCCGGAAAATAAATATCCGACCTTTTGCGAGGTGTTGTCTCGTAATGGCTATTATGCCGCCTTTACGGGCAAGGGTTGGGCGCCAGGCAATCCGCGTATGCTCGATGGAAAACCGCGCCGATTGACGGGAGAACCCTATCAGAAGCACCGCTTGACGCCTCCGACGTCGAAAATCAGTCCGAACGATTATGCGGCCAATTTCGCGCAGTTCCTCGAGCAGAAGCCCGAAGGCCAGCCGTGGGTCTTTTGGTTTGGGAGTCACGAGCCGCATCGTGCCTATGAATACCGGTCGGGTGCCAATAAAGGAGGCAAGTCGCTCTCCGATATCGACAGCGTGCCGCCCTTCTGGCCCGATAACGATACGGTGCGGCACGATATGTTGGACTACGCCTACGAAATCGAACATTTCGATACCCAATTGGGAAATATTCTGGCCATGCTCGAGGCGAGCGGTGAATTGGATAACACGATTGTGGTGGTGACTGCCGACAATGGCATGCCCTTCCCGCGGTGCAAGGGGTTGGAGTATGAATATTCGAACCATCTGCCGCTGGCTGTTATGTGGCGGAACGGTATTCGCAATGCGGGCCGCGAGGCGGCGCAATATGTCAGTTTGATCGACATTGCCCCTACGGTTCTGTGCTTGGCGGGTGTCGATGCCGTGACGAACGGCATGGCGCCGGCTGGATGCGAAATGACCGATCTGTTGGTCGACAAACCCATCCACGATCGCGGTTCGCTCTTTTTGGGTCAGGAGCGCCATGATTATGGGCGACCGCGCAATCAGGGCTATCCGATTCGCTCCGTTATCGAAGACGGGTATCTCTACATCTACAACTTCAAGCCTGAACTATGGCCGGCAGGCAATCCCGAAACGGGTTATCTCAACACGGACGGTTCGCCGACCAAGACCTCGATTCTCGAGTCGCGTCGTCGGGGTGAACAGACGCCTCTCTGGGAGTTGTCCTTTGGAAAGCATTCGGCCGAGGAACTGTATCATATTGAAAGCGATCGTGCCTGTATACATAATCTAACCGAAGATCCGGCTTATACCACCCGTAAGGAACGGATGCGCGAACGTCTCTTTGAGCACCTGCGTGTAACCGGAGACCCGCGTGTGTGCGGCAATGGGGATATCTTTGACTCGTATCCTTTCTACCAGCCGACCAGTTTTGATTTCTATGAGCGGTATATGCGTGGCGAGGTGACCTCCAGCCAAACTGATTGGGTCAATCCGACCGATTATGAACCCGCTCCTTTGGACTAATTGAATTAGGCAAACCCCAATATGAAACAATTTATAGTATTATTGCTGACCCTTGCGCTGGCTGGGTGTAGTGGACGTGAGGCTGTGGTTTGCAACCTCGAAACGCCACGTTTGGGCAGTTGGGGCGATCAGGGAGATGGCACCTTTCGCAATCCGATCCTGAACAGCAATTTCCCCGATAGCGATGTGGAGCAGTTGGGCGACAAATGGTATATGATCTCATCGCGTGGTACTTCGATGAAGGGTATGACGATTCTCGAATCGGAAGATCTGGTTAACTGGGAAATCGCCGGCGGTATTGTGGACAGCATCACCTGGAAAACCCGCACTGGGGTTTGGGCCGGTGATCTGGTGCATCGTGGCGACCATTGGCTTTGCTATTTCATCGATTTTGAAAAGGGCCTTTTTGTCTGCAAAAGTGAGGATATTCGCGGGCCGTGGAGCGCTCCGCACCTAATATTCGAACGAGTTGGCATGACCGATCCGGCCGTTTTTTGGGATGAGGAGCAAAAGCAGGCTTACCTGCTCTGCAACTACCAGATCGACGAGCTCGGGTTGGAGCGTGTCTACCACCAACGCCTTTTCCGCCTCAGCTGGGACGGTTTCGAGTTGTTGGACGAAGGTAAGGATGTCTATGTAGGTGTTGGCGCTGAAGCTGCCAAAATCTACCGCATCAACGACCTCTACTACATTTTTATCTCCGAGTGGACGATGGATGGCAAGGGACACAAAGTGGATCGCCGACAGATCGTTTTGCGGGCCCCCACGATTGATGGTCCCTATGAAAAACGGGTGCTGCTGGAGCGAGGCAACGGTACGATGCGCAGTTGCAGCCAAGGTTCGCTGGTGCAGGCACCCGATGGTTCGTGGTGGTATTTTCATCAGCTGGTGCAATCATCCGATTCGTTCGAAGGACGTCCTCAATTTTTGATTCCGGTACATTGGGAGGATGGTTGGCCGCTGCTGGGCGAGGATACCGATGGCAATGGTATAGGCAATACCATATGGCAGGCCCGCAAGCCCATTCAGGGCAAACCAGTGCGCGGGGTGCAGACCGACGATGATTTCTCCGGAGAGGAGCTCTCTCCTCAATGGGGTTGGACCGGTAATCCGATTGCCGGTAAGTGGTCGTTGACGGAGCGTCGCGGCTGTTTGCGGCTCTACGGTATGAAACCCACTAACCCCAAGGCTCCCCAGCGTTCGGTGCCCAATCGGGTGATTCAGCGTAAAATGGGCCGGGCTATCGACACGATGACGACAAAGATGTCAGTCGAAGCTATGGCAGATGGGCAACGTGGCGGTCTGATGTTGACGGGGGCCAACCATGCTGCCGTGGGTGTTGAAAAGAGCCGGGAGGGCTATCGCGTCTATCTCGACACAACTGACGGGATGGTCTATTCGCCTAACTTTGAAGGAACATGGGTATGGCTGCGTACGACGCTCGAACAGCGCGAGGGGACTGCGTTGTACAGCCTCGATGGTGAACATTTTGAACCGATAGGTAACTCTTTCACGATGACTACCGCAGGTTTTAATGGTATCTTTATATCGCTATTCAGCATGAATGAAGCAGAGCGGGGGTATGTCGATTTCGACTGGTTTACCTATGATTACGACGGCCCGAAACATCTTGCTTTAGACCTTGGTAATAATCGTAGAACGAATTGATAAAAATATGAAAAAGAGTGTATTGTTTTTATGTACCTTGCTCATGGCGCAATGGGCTGTGGGCCAAATCCTGGTCGAAACCGAATCATTCGCAGACAAGGGCGGCTGGGTCACTGACCACCAGGCATTCGAGCAAATCCAGTCGTCGTATCTGATGGCGCACGGTCTGGGGCGTCCCGTTAAGGATGCAGTGACCAGTGTGTCGTTTGCCGAGGGCGGTCGCTATCATCTCTATGTGAGCACTTATAATTGGACGGCTCCGTGGTATGACGGTAAGGGCCCCGGAGCGTTTCAGGTGTTGGTTGATGGACGACCGCTGGCTGCTGAATTGGGCGTGACGGGTAACAGGTGGGAGTGGCAATATGCCGGCGAGATGACCGTGAGCAAGGGAACTGTTCAGGTGGCCTTGCATGATCTGACTGGTTTTAACGGTCGTGCCGACGCCCTCTATTTTACGAAGGTGAACGAGGCTCCAACGACCGACTATCAAGCCTTTGCTCCGGAGCGTCTTCGATTGCTGGGCTATGATAAGCCGACGCGGGTGTCAGGAGCCGATTTGGTGGTTGTGGGAGGCGGAATTGCCGGTTGTGCCACAGCCTTGACGGCAGCTCGCTACGGCTTGAAGGTGGTTTTGGTGGATAATCTGCCGTGGTTGGGCGGTAACCATGCTTTGGGTGTGCGTGCCAACGGTTTGATGTATGAGAATCTCTATCCTGAGTTGGGTAACATCACCTGCCAGATCCTCAATGCGAAGGTGACCGAGAAGAATAATCCCGATGCCTATTTTGTACGTGAAAATCAAACCGGTTACATTCGCAGCTACCAGCCGATACCCAACTTGCGCAACTATGCGGGACCTGCTTCGACCCTAATGCAGCAGGCTGAAGCACATGTTTCGACGATCGAGCGGCGCAACCTTACCAAACCGGAGCAGAACCAGAACAACAATGAGTATCGTCGCAAACAGCAGGCCGAGATCCGCAAACAGTTGCTTGAAGAGGCGGGCGTAGCGATTTATCAGCACGTTCATGCCTATAAAGCGGCTACGCACGACGGGCAAATCACCTCGATAACGGGCAAGCATCTGCAGAGTGGCGAGGAATTTCTTTTCGAGGGACGAATGTATGTCGATTGCACGGGCGATGGCGTAATTGGTTATTTGGCCGGTGCCGAGTATCGCATGGGACGTGAGAGTAAGGCCTATGCCCAAGAGCCTTCAGCCCCCGAACGAGAGGATCAGAAGAAAATGGGTATGAGTATGCATTGGTATGCCTATCCGCGCGAAAATTCGGGCACTTTCCCCACGGTGAAGGAGTTGCCTTGGGCGATGCAATGTACCAAGGAGTCTGCCGCGCGCGGTTCGCAGTGGAGTTGGGAGTGGGAGACTGGTCTGGAGGTTGACAATGCCTTGAATGCCGAACTGGCGCGCGACAACTATTTCCGTGCCGTTTTTGGTAACTGGGCCTATCTGAAAAACAACGAGGAACGGTTCAAGGAATATCGCCTTGACTATCTGCAATATATCGGTATGAAGCGTGAGTCACGCCGTATTATGGGTGATTTAGTGCTGACCGAGAATGATATTGTCAACCGTGTGAAGTACCCCGATGCGAGTTTTACTACGACGTGGACTATGGATTTGCACTATGCAACGCCCAAGCAGGTCAAATATTTCAAGGGGTGGGAGTGGATGACTTACTGTACCAATGGCAAGGAGGTTTGGATCCGTCCCTATCATGTGCCGTATCGTTGCCTTTATGCCAAGGATATAGCCAACCTCTTTATCGGCGGTCGCTGCATGAGTGTGACACATCAGGCCCTCGGTACGGTGCGTGTGCAGGCTACATTGGGTATGGCCGGCGAGGTGATCGGCATGGCTGCCAGTCTTTGCGCGAAACATGGCGTATTACCTCGTGATGTATATCGGATTTATCTGAACGACTTGAAGAAATTGATGCGGGCGGGGGCGCCATTGCGATAGCTGTTTATTGAAGTTGTTTATTGGGCGTAAGGCGTGTGTTCTCACGTTTTACGCCCATATTTTCGGAAGTGCTTTACCGAATTCTCTACGCTGGACTTGATAATATGGCAACTATAGCAATTTAAGACATTTGCAATCAAAAGCAATTCGTTTATAAGCCATCCATTGCTGATATTTTTGTTTCCCAATAAGAGATTTAAATCTGAATGGTACTGTTCTTTTAGCGGGTGTATCGCATATTTATTATTATCGAACAAGATCGGAATACACCAAACGCAATTATCACCTCTCGGACTGGAGACAGCTATTACCAACACCCAAATCAGCGGTTATTTTGCGGCAATGAATGCAATCGTGATTATCCGCAATGTTTCAGAGGACCAAAAATCCCCCTATGCTTACATTCGAGTAAGCCGCGATGATAGCGGACAAATGAAAAAAGTTATTGAGATTTTGGTTAGATTAAAGTTGCAAATCTTTACTAACTAAAACGACGATAGCCATGAGAGAGCGAAGAAACGAAATTAGTTTCAAGGGGACAAAAGATTTATGTAGAAATCGGCGTCCATTTGAAGAGTTGGTCGGTGACGATCTTGTCCGCGACTTCCGTATTGAAGAAGTTCAGCCAGCATCCGAGTCCGGAAGCATTGCACGGATTCCTAACACGAAGTTATCTGAAAGCAGAGTCTCATTTGGTATATGAAGCAGGGTTCTGCATTTTTTGGATACCCGAACGACTGACGGCAGTGGGGATAGGCAACATCGGGGTCAATCCAGCCGACGTACCGACCAAGAGCTGCGAAAAACTGCGTAAGACAGACATCGTGGCAGCGGCAAGCTGGCACGGAATTTACGAGCCTACGAACTGAAAGGCATCTATACGCCGGATAACGTATCGTTGGAGATGCGTTCCTTGATAAGATTGAAGGACTCGATAACGAAACACACACCCGTCATAAGAATCGGATCAAGTCTCAACTGAAGTATCTGGGTATTGAAATTCCACAGGAGTTTCTCGGACCTTTTTCAACTGGTCGAAACGCTTCTTCACCTGGTTGAAAGAGGTGGAAACACTCTCTCCAAGCGGTCGTCAAACCGTACAACAGGCAGAGTTATAAGAGTTCAACCCTATATACGACGAAGCATTGGATATTTTCAGCCACCCCGAAATAAAAGAGTAACATCTCACGCGCGGGGAAAATGCGGGGAAAATCCGAAAATTAAAAATCGCTTAACTTACTATAATCAGCAAATTAAGCGATTTTCATGGTACCCGGAGCCGGGGTCGAACCGGCACGACATTGCTGTCATTGGTGTTTGAGACCAACGCGTCTACCGATTCCGCCATCCGGGCATTTCCGCGAGCATTACGCGGCGAATCGGGTGGACAAAGATAGGCGATTTTCGTAACTTTTCAAAAAATACGGCTATTTTTCGAAAAAGGCCCTGATTTTTTTCGCTTTCGCCGCCCCGACCAGCGCCGAAAGTTCTTCGATATTGGCCGCACGGACCTTTTCCACCGTGCGGAAATGGCGAAGCAGCGTCTGGATGGTCTTGTCCCCGACCCCCTCGATCTGCTCCAGTTCGCTGTGGATAAATGCCTTGCTGCGTTTCTGCCGGTGGAAGGAAATGGCGAACCGGTGCACCTCCTCCTGGATGTGGGACAGGAAGTGAAACAGGGGCGAAGTAGGACGGATACCGACCAGCACGGGCGGAAAGCCGTAGAGCAGTTCGGCGGTGCGGTGACGGTCGTCCTTGGCCAGTCCGGCAATGGGGATGTCCAGCCCGAGGCGCTCCAGCACCTCGTGAATGACTCCCATCTGCCCCTTTCCGCCGTCGGCGATAATGAGGTCGGGCATTTCGGCCCCTTCGGCCATCAGGCGCGTATAGCGCCGGAAGACGACCTCCCGCATCGAAGCGTAATCGTCGGCCCCCGTCACGGTCTTGATGTTGAAATGGCGGTACTCCTTGCGGGAGGGTTTTCCATCCCGGAACACCACGCACGAAGCCACCGGATGAGCGCCCTGCAGGTTGGAGTTGTCGAAACATTCGATGTGCCGCGGCTGTCTGTCGAGGCGCAGTTCCTTTTGAATGGCATTCATCAACCGCTCGGTATAGCGTTCGGGATTCTTGATTTCGAGGTTTTTCAACTTCTCGGCGCGGTAGATGCGGGCGCTCTTCTGCGAGAATTCCAGCAGTTCGAGTTTCTCCCCGCGCTTCGGGACCGTGAACGTCACGCCTCCGAACAGCAGCGTCGTCGAGGGCAGCAGCGGCACGATCACCTCGCGGGCCAGTTCACCCCCGGCGATATTTTCGACGATGTGCTGGATGGCCAGCGTCAGCATGTCGCGCTCGTCGCCCCCGATACCCGTCGAGAGTTTCACGGTCTGCACGCCCACGATCGAACCGTGGCGAATACGCACGAAATTGCACCAGGCCACATCGTCGTCCGGCAGCAGCGAGAAGACGTCGACATCGACGATCTTCGCACTGACGATCACCGACCGTCCGGCATAGTTGTCCAGGGCGTCGAGCCGCTGTTTGTACCGCTGCGCCAGCTCGAATTTCAGCTCCCCGGCCGCACGCCCCATCTCCCCTTCGAGGTATTGGCGCACGGGGCGCAGGTCGCCTTTCAGCACCGAAACAACCATGCCGACCAGCTGCGCATACTCCTCTTCGGATTGCAAACCGACACACGGCCCCTTGCAGTTGCCCAAGTGGTATTGCAGGCAGACCGAATACTTGCCTTTGGCGATCGGTTCCGGAGCGAGGTTGAGTTTGCAGGTCCGCAGGGGGACCACCTCGCGGATGAAGTCGAGCACGCTGCGCTGCATCATCACCGAGCCGTAGGGACCGAAATACTGCGAACCGTCGCGCGTCAGGATACGCGTCGACTGCACACGGGGAAAGTGCTCGCGCCGCACGACGATCCACGGATAGGTCTTGTCGTCCTTCAGCAGGATGTTGTAACGCGGTTGGAGGCTCTTGATCAGCGAATTTTCCAGCAGCAGGGCGTCGGTCTCGCTTCCCACGACGATATGGCGGATCTCGACGATCTGCTTCACCAGCACGCGCACCTTCGCGCTGTGCTCCTTCGACTGCACGAAGTACGACGACACCCGCTTGCGCAGGCTCTTGGCCTTGCCCACGTAGATGATCGTCCCCGAGCGGTCCACAAACTGGTAGACGCCCGGCGACAGCGGCAGCAGGGCCACCTGCTCCTTGAGACTCGGTTTTTCCGTTTCAGCCATACGCCCTGCAAATTTAGCAAATATATCGGAAAAACGAAGGTCTATAAAAAGGTCGCATTTCTTGTTTAATCCGTCGAATAATTATATATTTGCATCTCACTATTTCAGCACAATCCATGCCTATGAGAAAACTTATCCTCCTGCTCCTGTCCGGCGTGCTCTCCACCGCATGCGTGGACAAGGATTACGATCTGGGAAACATCGACACCGACAACATCGCCATCGGCGACGAGGGGTCGCAGTTCCGCATCCCGCTGGTCAAGGTGCTCGTCTCGAAGGACGAGATCAAAAACAACGACGGCGACATCGAAAAGATCTTCCGCGAAGCCGACATCTGGTTTCCCACCCAGCTGCCCGACGACAAATTCGTCGACCTCGTCAAATTGCAGAACGAGCCGGCGTATGTAAACACGCTGCTCCGAACGCTGCGCGAGGAGATGCAGACCAGCGACGCCAAACTCGCATCGGTCGTCGATTTGGTTTGGGACAAATACGCCGCGGATTTTCTGCCGCTTCTCAACCTGACGGCGCCCGACGAGCAAACCTTCAAGACGGCATTCAAAACCGCCTACCGCAACGACGCATCGCTGCGCGAACGGCTCGCGGACGAAGTCAGCGCATTGGCCCGCACCTACCTGACCGGCTCGCTCGGAATAGACCAACTCGAATACGAAGTCGGCCATATCGACATCAGCAGCGACATAGTGGACATGCTCGCCGACAACCTCGACCCCGAGGGCACGCCCAACGCCAGGAACACACTGTTCCTCTACGGCCAGATCACCAGCGGACTGCCCCTCTCGCTGCGCCTCGATCCGCGCCTCTCGCCCACGGAGGTCACGTTCCAGGTCGAGGTCGGCGTCGACAAGACATCGAACGACATTCCCGAAACGCAACTTTTCGCCGAAGACCTGCGGCAGATCGTCGAGGGCATCACGATCCGGATTCCCGTGACGCTCACAGAATACTATCCCGGCAAAGGATTCAGCGACGACCAGTACCAGATCGTCATCAGCCTGAGCCTGCTCAAGAACGGAGGACTGAAACTCGACATCTAAACCGCACTCCATCATGAAAAAAATATACACCCTCATCGCGGCGGCGCTTCTGGCGACCGGCGCCGCAGCTCAGAACCCCACGGCCTATTTCATGGAGGGTTCGACCTTCCGCAGCCAGTTCAACCCGGCGTTCGCACCGCTGCGCGGCTACGTCAACATCCCGGTCATCGGCGGCATGAACATCAACGTGGGCGGCAACCTCGCCGTAGACAACATTCTCTTCTCCCGCGACGGCAAGCTGGTGACGCTGCTCGACAGCTCCGTGTCGGCCGCCGACGCACTCTCCGGCCTCAAGCAGGACAACCTGCTGGGCATGGACTTCCGCATGAACGTCATCGGCTTCGGCGCCTTCACCAAAAACCACAAGAATTTCTGGTCGTTCGACCTCAACGTGCGGGTCAACGAAGACGCCAACCTGCCCTACTCGCTCTTCGAATTCATCAAACTCGGCAAGGAGGGCCAGATCCGCAACTTCGGCACCTCGATGGACTCCTACCTCGAAGCGGCTTTCAGCTACTCGTTCCCGCTGATGGACGACCGTCTCTACGTCGGCATCCGCGGTAAATTCCTCGCCGGACTCGCCCGTGCGCAGGTCACCTACGACCGCTTCGACATCTCGCTCCGCGAAGACCGCTGGGCTGTTCTCACCCAGGGTACGCTGGACCTCACGGCCGCCGGGGCCGAAGTCGAAATGAACCCCGACAGCGAGACCTTCGAAATCGGCGATCTCGACTTCAAACCCACCAAACCCGCAGGATACGGTTTTGCACTCGATCTGGGCGCCACATACGACATCCTGCCCAACCTGCAGGCGTCGCTGGCCGTAACCGACCTGGGATTCATCAGCTGGAGCAAGAAGAACTCCGTCATGGGCGTCTCGACGCAGGAGACGGAATTCACGGGCGCCACGGTTCCGGAAAACGCCTCGGAGCCGGTTCCGGATTTCGACCTCGAAATGCTGAAATTCAACCAGGTCGACGGGCGCAGCACGACCAAGATGCTCCGCGCGTCGATCAACGCGGGACTCGAATACGAAGTGTGGCGCCACAAAATCGGCATCGGCCTGCTTTACACGGCCCGCGTCTGGAAGTACAAGACCATGCACAACATCACCGGATCGGTCAACTTCCACCCCGTACGCTGGTTCACGGTTTCGGGAAGCTACTCGGTGATCGACAACCGCGGCGGAGCCGTCGGCCTGGCGCTGAACCTCTGTCCCAACTGGATCAATTTCTATCTGGCGACCGACGTGCTGACTTCGAAGCACACGCCGCAGTGGGTCCCCATCAAGCAAAGCACGATGAACGTAACGCTCGGACTGGGCATACCCATCGGCAAGCGGAGCCACCGCATCGCGGCCTACGTCCGCGAAGGCGACAGGCGCTGAACCCGCACCCCGCAAACAGGACAATTCCCGGCTCGATGAGCCGGGAATTTACTTTGCGAATGCTTCCCGCAGGCCGGACCGGACACCCGGACAGGCGGCCGCAGCGCGAAAAAAAGCGGATTTGCCACCCGAAAAAGACACATACCTTCGGAATTTTGGACGCACCCATATCACTTTCAGGCAAAGCGGTTGCAAATCCCGAAACTTTCTTTATCTTTGTCACGTAAGGAATCCGGAAATGTTTTCCGACATTCCCTCAATCCCTGAATACATTGCGGCGGCCCTAAAATCTGTGTGAAGTTGCGTCACTACTTTTGAATTCTTCAAAAACGGGCCGTCGCAATCTTTTCTTCACTTCCAGCAAAAACCATACCGTTTTTACCGTCGGCTTCCAGCCGCTCCAACGCCGCACGCGTCGCCGCACGCCCCGCTTCGAGGATCTCCTCCGAACGGTAGAATTCGAACATGCCGTAACTGTCGGCGGGCAGCTCGACCATGATGTCGGGTTTGTACAGACGACACATCAGCTGCGTGATACGCTGCTGCATGATCTGCGACGAAGCGATCAGCACCTTGTAATAATTCAGCGACGCATTGGCCCGGTGAGCGGGGTCGGCCCTGAACTGGGCGCTGACGTCCACGGCGACCAGCAGGTCGCCCTCCTCGCGCCGCACGCGGTTCAGCGGCAGCGGGTTGACCGTGCCGCCGTCGACCAGCACCCGGCCGTCACGGTGCACGGGTCTGAAAACCGAAGGAATCGAAATCGAAGCCCGGATGGCATCATACAATCCCCCGCTGTCGAGCACCACTTCGCTGCCCGTCAGCAGGTCGGCCGCCACGGCAGCGAAAGGCACGGGCATCTGCTCGATCTCCACGTCGGGGACCAGCTCCTTCATCGCCTCCATCACCCGGTCGCCCTTGACCAGCCCTTCGGTGCTCAACGCAAAGTCGACCAGACTGAAAACCTTGTATTTATCGAGTGCGCACATCCACTCCTTGAACGGTTCGAGATATCCCGAGGCATACACGCCCCCGACCAGCGCCCCCATCGAGGTCCCTGCCACGGCGCCAATCTCGAATCCCTGACTCTCCAACTCTTCGATGGCCCCGATATGGGCCACACCCCGTGCGCCGCCGCCTGCCAGCACCAGCGCCACTCTTCTCTTTTTCATATATTTCCTTTATTAATACGGTCCCGAACCTTGTTCCATGCGTGGGTCCCGAAAAGACAGCTTGCACGCATCGTGCCGCACATCTCGCGCAAACGCGACATCGGCGCGACGAAACCCAGCGCCGAGGCATCGACCCACGGACGCACCGAAGGATCGAACAACGCCAGGAAGACGCTGCGTCCGCCCCGACGGTTCTCCTGCACGGCCTGCGTCACGACGGCGCTGCATCCCGACCCGAAAGGCGCGCACACGGCGTCGTCGGCATTGTTGTCGTAAACGGCCCACGACACCAGTCCCGACAGCACGTCGGGCGTGGCGAAAAACAGCATTCCGTCGGCCGCGCCGAAAGCCTCCGCGGCCTGCGGCGTATCGACGCGCGCAAAGTTGAGCCACGCGCCGGAAGCCTCCGGCACACCGAGCCGCCCGATAAACTCCAGCACCATTTCGGGCGTCTGCTTGTAGTGCTCCTTCTGCGACACGAAGGTCGGCACGAACGGCGGCATCGGCGCAAAGCCGGTGTAGAACTTTCCGCCCCCGCAGCCGATATTCCCGGCATTGAGGCTCACCGGGAGCCCCTCGCGGGCTTCGGCCAGCGCCTTGAAAAAGCACCCTTCGACTTTGGGCACGGCACGCACCGGCTCCTCCGAATACCAGAACAGCAGCGGCAGTCCCGAGGCCGGTCCGAACGCCTCCCCATAGGCGGCGGCAAACTCTTTCGCATCCATCATTCAATCCGTTATCAGGTAATCCATCGCCACGTCGTGCGGCTCCGCAGGCAGTTCCCCGACCAGCTGGTGGGCAAAACACACGCCGACTTTCACGGCGTGCACGCCCGGCTGCGCGAGGTATTTGTCGTAGTAGCCCCGCCCGCGGCCGCAACGGACTCCCGCGGAGGTGAACGCCGTGCCGGGAACGATCACGAGGTCGATCTCCGACGGGTCGCACGCCTGCGCCTCCGATCCCGGCTCGGCGATGCCGAAAGCCCCCGGGTGCAGCGTCTGCGGGTCGTATCGGTAAAACCGCATCGCGTCGCCCTCGACACGCGGGACCACGATGCGCTTCACAGCGCTCCACCGCACCAGCGCCTCCGCCGTGTCTGGCTCGTCGCGGAGCGAGCAGAAAACCCCCACCGTCCGGGCCGCACCGAAAGCCTCCAGCCGCCCGACCCGGCCGAATATCCGCCGCGAGGCTTCGGCACGCTCCGCAGGGGCCATTCCGAGGTTCCGTCCGCGCATCGCGGCGCGCAGTTCTTTTTTGGTCATAAAACCCTCCTTTCAGGCATAAAATTCCCGTCCGTTTTTATTGTTATTCCGCAAACAATGGCTATCTTTGCGTGCGTAAATCAAAAGCGCCGGAACACAAATCATTAACAAATATAACAAATTAAAATCATTATGAGCTGTTTTCTATCTAATTCCTCGCTTGGCAAGAAGTTAGTAATGAGCGTGACGGGCGTGTTCCTCGTGCTCTTCATCCTCTTCCACATGTCGATGAACATCACGGCGATCATCTCGCCCGAAGCGTACAACATGATTTGCGAGCTGCTGGGCGCAAACTGGTACGCACTGGCCGGAACGGCCGTACTGGCACTGGGCGTATTCGTCCATTTCCTCTACGCCGTCATCCTCACGCTGAACAACTACAAGGCGCGCGGCACGCAGCGTTACGCCGTGACGGTGCAGGAGCCGGGCGTGACATGGGCTTCGAAAAACATGCTCGTACTGGGCTTCATCATCCTGGGAGGCCTGCTGATCCACCTGTTCAACTTCTGGTCGAAGATGCAGCTCGTGGAGATTCTGGGCGGGCACGAGAACTCGCTGGGCCTCGACCCCGCGGACGGCGCCTCGCTGATCGCCTACACCTTCTCGCAGTGGTACTACGTGGTGATCTACCTGGTGTGGTTCGCCGCCCTGTGGTTCCACCTCACGCACGGCGTATGGTCGATGTTCCAGACCGTGGGCTGGGCCAACGACACGTGGTATCCCCGCCTGAAGTGCATCGCCAACATCGTGGCCACGATCGTATTCCTCGGATTTGCCGCCGTGGTGCTCGTCTACTTCTTCTGCCCCTGCATCGCAGGCGTCTGCTAATCATCCCATTGTAGAATAATAAACACACAAACGATATGGCTTTAAAATTAGATGCTAAAATTCCTGCCGGTGCTCTGGCCGAAAAGTGGAGCAACCATAAGACAGCTATCAAGGTCGTAAGCCCCGCCAACAAGCGCAAGCTCGACATCATCATCGTCGGTACGGGTCTGGGAGGCGCCTCCGCAGCCGCTTCGCTCGGCGAACTGGGCTACAACGTCAAGGTATTCTGCATCCAGGATTCGCCCCGCCGCGCCCACTCGATCGCAGCCCAGGGCGGTATCAACGCAGCGAAGAACTACCAGAACGACAACGATTCGGTCTACCGCCTGTTCTACGACACGATCAAGGGCGGCGACTACCGCGCCCGCGAGGCCAACGTCTACCGTCTGGCCGAAGTCTCGAATCTGATCATCGACCAGTGCGTGGGCCAGGGCGTCCCCTTCGCCCGCGAGTACGGCGGCCTGCTGGCCAACCGTTCGTTCGGCGGCGCGCAGGTATCGCGTACGTTCTACGCCCGCGGCCAGACGGGCCAGCAGCTCCTGCTGGGCGCCTACGCGGCTCTCAACAAGGAGATCGCAGCCGGTTCGGTGAAGAGCTACCCGCGCCATGAGATGCTGGACATCGTCATCGAGGACGGCGAGGCAAAGGGTATCATCGCCCGCAACCTCGTGACGGGCGAGATCGAGCGCCACGGCGCTCACGCCGTCGTGATCGCCACGGGCGGCTACGGCAACGTCTTCTTCCTGTCGACCAACGCCATGGCGTCGAACGGCTCGGCCGCATTCCAGTGCTACCGCAAGGGCGCCGGCTTCGCCAACCCCTGCTTCACGCAGATCCACCCCACCTGCATCCCGGTTCACGGGGACCAGCAGTCGAAGCTGACGCTGATGTCGGAGTCGCTGCGCAACGACGGCCGCATCTGGGTTCCCAAGAAACTCGAGGACGTAAAGGCCATCCGCGCCGGCAAACTCAAGCCCTCGCAGATCGCCGAGGAGGACCGCGACTACTACCTGGAGCGCCGTTACCCGGCCTTCGGCAACCTCGTTCCGCGCGACGTGGCTTCGCGTGCCGCCAAGGAGCGCTGCGACGCGGGCTTCGGCGTGAACGAGACCGGCCTGGCCGTATACCTCGACTTCAAGACCGCCATTGCGCGTCTGGGCAAGGATATCATCAAACAGCGTTACGGCAACCTCTTCGACATGTACGAGGAGATCACCGACGTCAGCCCCTACGAGGAGCCGATGCAGATTTTCCCCGCCGTGCACTACACGATGGGCGGCATCTGGGTCGACTACAACCTGATGACCACCATCCCGGGCCTCTACGCCATCGGCGAGGCCAACTTCTCGGACCACGGCGCCAACCGCCTCGGCGCTTCGGCCCTGATGCAGGGTCTTGCGGACGGTTACTTCGTGCTGCCCTACACCATCGGCGACTACCTCTCGCACAAGATCCAGGCCCCGAAGGTGAAGACCGACACCAAGGCCTTCGACGAAGCCGAGAAGGGCGTGAAGGAGAAGATCGCAAAACTCCTCGCGATCAACGGCAAGCAGTCGGTGGACGACATCCACAAGAAGCTGGGCCACATCATGTGGGAGAACGTCGGCATGGCCCGCACGAAGGAGTCTCTCGAAAAGGCCATCGTCGAGATTCAGGCTCTGCGCAAGGAGTTCTGGAAGGACGTGAAGGTCGTAGGCAAGGAGAACGACTTCAATGTCGAACTTGAAAAGGCGCTGCGCCTGGCCGACTTCCTGGAGCTGGGCGAGCTGATGGCCCGCGACGCACTCAACCGCGAGGAGTCGTGCGGCGGACACTTCCGCACGGAGCACCAGACCGAGGAGGGCGAAGCCAAGCGTGACGACGAGAACTTCGTATATGCCGCCGTATGGGAGTACAAGGGCATGGACCAGGCCCCGGAACTCACCAAGGAGTCGCTGAACTTCGAGTTCGTGCACCCCGCACAGCGCAACTACAAAGATTAAGTCCATTTGACGTTGAACTTTAATATCGAATCGAAACTATGAATTTTACATTAAAGATATGGCGTCAAAAGGACGCTAAATCCAAAGGCGCTTTCGAGAGCTACAAGGTGGAGAACATTTCGGCCGACACCTCGTTCCTCGAAATGCTCGACATCCTGAACAACAACCTCATCCACGAGGGCAAGGAGCCGGTAGCCTTCGACCACGACTGCCGCGAGGGTATCTGCGGCATGTGCTCGCTGCACATCGACGGGCAGGCCCACGGCCCCAGCCAGGGCGCCACGACCTGCCAGATCTACATGCGCAAGTTCAAGGACGGAGCGACGATCACCATCGAGCCGTGGCGCTCGGCGGCGTTCCCCGTCATCAAGGACCTCGTGGTGAACCGTTCGGCCTACGACCAGATTCTGCAGGCCGGAGGCTTCATCTCGGTACGCACGAACTCGGTTCCCGACGCCAACGCCATTCCGATCTCGCAGGCCGACGCCGAGGAGTCGATGGACGCCGCTGCCTGCATCGGCTGCGGAGCCTGCGCCGCAACGTGCAAGAACGGTTCGGCCATGCTCTTCGTCGCCGCCCGCGTGTCGTCGCTCGCCAAGTTGCCCCAGGGCCGTGTGGAGGGTGCTCGCCGCGCCAAGGCGATGGTCGCCAAGATGGACGAACTGGGCTTCGGCAACTGCACCAACACGGGAGCCTGCCAGGCCGAGTGCCCCAAGCAGATTTCCATTGCACATATCGCCCGTCTGAACCGGGAGTTCCTCTCGGCCAAGTTCGAGGACTAACCGCCGCCGAAAGCGATAACAACGAGGGCCGGAACGAATGTTCCGGCCCTCTCATTTTACGATAGATCCGCGACCTTTTGATGCAAAAGGTTGCAAAGTGTCATCGCAGCCCCCAAATCCGGCGTATTACGCCGGTGATGTTGGGTGCCTTTCAGTGACAAAAGGTACTAAACTATTTCTTCGGCCTTATCGTCGAAAGCCGCGCCACCTGCTTGAGGTCGAACCGCCCGTAGATATTCACCGCGACGGTCTCTTTCGCGCCGTAAGTCAGCATCAGCAGTTCCGAATTATTGTAGAATTCCGCTTCGCGGATATAGAATTTCGTGGTCTGCCCCTCCTCGGTCCCGGACATCACCAGCTGGAATTTATACTCCGGCTTGGCGGCCAGCTCCTCCGCATCGGCGACGAACCGCTCACCGTCGCCCGTGCCGAGGGCCACGATGCGGATATATTCGATGCCGGCAAGCAGTTTAGCCAGTCCTTCATCCCCCTTCTCCGCGGCTTCGCGGCTCATCATCCGCATCATTTTCCGTTCGAGCCGCACGCTGGTGAATCCCTCGGCTTCGGCATAGCGGTCGAAGAACTTCCAGGAGGCGTTCTGCGCACGCGCCAGCAGCGGCAGCGTGACCAGCAGGATCAATATCAATCGTTTCATGGCAGGTTCGTTTTACAAAAAAATACAAATTCCGAGACTCAGCGGATGAGAGACCGGTCCGGCACTCTTTTTAAAATAGGAGGTGACGCCGTAACGGGCATAAACCCCGATACCGCAATACGCGACCGAAGCGCCGACCCCGAATTGGAACGTATTCACCCCGGAAAGCCTCTGCATCACACGCGGCTCGGGCATCGCATAGACCGCATCGGTCCAAACGGCAAAATCGCAATAGGCCGCAGCCGATATGCGGAGATGCTGCGCAGGCCGGAGTGTAACCCGCAGGGGAACTCCCAGCGACAAGGTTGTCAGGCCTGACTTTTTCGCCGTTTCGCCCAACGCTTCGGGAACAACGCGCCCGTCCCGATTGCGCAGGGTGATCGAACGGTCGGACAACCGATAGTTGTCGACCGTCATGGAAAATCCGGCCGAGAAAAGAATCCTCCGGCGACGGTCGAGCCGGACATGGATTCCGGCAAGGTCTTCGGCGGCATGGAACGACCTGGAGGTCTGCAAATCGAGAAAATCGCCCGATTCGGACGGATAACCGCCGTAATCGACACCGGACAGCCGGTTGAAGCCGAACTCGAAATTATCCAGAATATAGTATCTCACCCGCCGGGATTTGCCCAGTCGCCCGGGTCCTTCATCCATCTGCCCGAGCGTGATGCCGAAACCGGCCACTTCGAGAACAATGCTGTTTTCATCGACTCCCTTACGCATGGCGATCAAGTCGCCGCCCACGTTCCCGAACCGTCGAACGGTATCGCACGAACCGACCCTTCCCTCATTTTCCGGCAGACCGTTGCCCGCATGTGCATGAAAGCACACGGCGACGGCGATTCCTAAAATAACTCGTTTCATGGCAGCAGTTTTTTTACATGAAGACACAAACACCGAACGATACCGGATGGCAGGCCGGTCCCGCCCCGCTCTTGAAGAGCGGCGTCACGCCGTAGCGGACATACAAGCCGAATCCGCGGTAGGAAACCGAGCCTCCGAATCCGAACCGGAAGGGATTGACGCCGGAAAGGGAACTCTTCTCCTTCGGCTTCTTATAGATCGCGTTGGACCCGAGCGTGAAGTCGCAATACCCCACGACTGCAACGCGCAAATGCCGGACCGGGTCGAACGAGAACTGCAACGGAATGCCCAGCGACGTGATGCGGAGTTTCGACTTGTCGGCCTTCTCGTCCAGCGGCAGGGGAACGATCATTCCCCCTTCGCGGCCCAGCGTAATCGAATTGTCGGACAAGCGGTAGTTGTCCACCGTGTAGCGCAGCCCGGTCGAAAACTCGAACCGCCGCTTCCTGTCGAGCGCCACGCTCAAACCGACGGGCGTAATGCCGAAGTGGAACGAATTGCCGCCCTTGACGTCGAGGAAATCCCCCGCTTCGGGCGGATAGCCCGCATAATCCGCGCCGGTCAGGAAATTGAAGCCCAGTTCGACACCATCGAAAAACAGGCCGCACACCCGCGGATAGGACTTCACTTGCTGTTTTTCGCCCCCCGCGGCCTGCCCGAGCGTGATGCCGAAGCCCGCCACTTCGAGAATCATCCCCTCCCCGTCGGCGGCGCGCCGCATGGTCACCGGGCCGGTGCCGACATCCCCGATCCGCCCGAGGGAATCCGCGGCCGTCGAATCCGCAGTCTGCGCCGACGCGCACAGCGACAGCAAAATGAAAAGACCCGTAAAAACCAATCGTTTGTTCATGGCAATGTCGTTTTTTTAATTGCTTCTGATCAGTTCGTCGACCATCCGGCCCGACGCATCGAGCGCCGAAAACGATTCGAGGTAAACCGTCGCCTGCATGGCCGCCTCCTTGTCGTAGACCGCCCGGCCGTCGATGTAGCAGTAGGGCTTGCGCAGCAATTCCGCGCAGAAGAAAAGCCCGAGGGCCACGAGGGCCGCAGCCGCAAAGCCCCACAGCGGCGACATGCGCCGGCGCAACGGCACCCTGCGCCCGGCGGGAAGACGCTCCTCCGCCAGCGCATCCAGCCCCGCGAGCATCGCCTGCACGTCGCGCAGCGCAGCCGGCACTTCCTCCGCCTCCCGCAGCCATTCGCGCAGTTCGCGCTCCTCGGCATCGGTCGTCCCGGCCGCAAACCAGCGCTCGGCCAACCGTTCAATCCGTTCTTGTCGTTCGTTCATCGTCCATCATTTTTTTCAGTACCTCCCTCAAAGAGTTCCGGGCGCGGGAGAGGATCACGCGCACCTGCGCTTCGTCACAGCCGACCGTTCCGGCGATCTCGCGGGTCGGATACCCCTCGATGTCCTTCAGGTGGAGCACCTCGCGCTGCCGCTCGGGAAGACATCCCATCGCCCGCCGCACCAGTTCGCGCATCTCCCACCCCTCGGCCTCGGCTGCCGCCGAGCGTTCGGTCCATCCCGCCAGCGTGTCGTCGCGCCGGCCGCAGGCCTGCCGTCGGCGAAGACAGTCGTAACAGCGATTCCGCACGGCCCGCATCACGAAGGAGTCGATGCTGCGGCATCCGTCCAGCCGCGCCCGCTCGGCCCACAACCGCTCGAGCAGGTCGTGCACCGCGTCCTCCGCTTCCGCCGGAGAGAGCAGCAAGCTCTGCGCGTAGCGGAACATCCGGTCGCGGAGCGGCACGACGAGCGAGGTGAATTCTGTTTCCTTCATGGTATCTGTAAGACGAAACTGGCGTGCAAAACGCAACATTGCCACGCCAAATATCGCATTTTTTCCGGCGCAAAGCCTCCGCAGAGGCTAAAATTTACACCATTATAAATATAAGTATAAAAATATTTTCAAAAAATAAAGTACTTTGCATTGCATAATACTAAAATTCGTATTATATTTGCATTGTAATAATAGTAAAACCCGCAAAACATTAAACCGCGACAATACTTTTACGACCATGAAAGAGACTGTAAACGTAAACATCGGCTCCGTGGCATTCATCCTCGACGAGGACGCCTACCGGGTACTGGGCAGTTATTTCGACGACATCCGGCGGCGCCTGCCGGAGGGTGACGCCGAAACGATGGGCGACATCGAAGCCCGCGTGGCGGAGATTTTCCGCGAGCGGGTCGCTTCGCCCATGCGGGTCATTACGCTCGACGTCGTCCGTGCGACGATGGCCCAGATGGGCAGTCCGGCCGACTTCGGCGAACCCCGCGGCGCAGGGCGGCCCGAGGCCGCCGAGGGACAGGCCGGAACCGAATCCGCCGGGCAGCCGCCCCTGCGCAAACTCTACCGCTCGCGCACCGAGCGTTCGATCGCCGGCATCTGCGGGGGTCTGGCCGAGTATTTCGACTCCGACCCGACGATGATCCGGCTGCTGATGCTCCTGCTGATCCTTTTCGGCGGACTCTCGATCTGGGCCTACATCATCCTCTGGATCGTCATTCCCGAGCAACCGGCACGCAAATTCAATATCAACAACAAAAACCGATAAAATTATGGCAACGAACGAAAACAGACGGTTATTCCGTTCCCAAGACAGCATTATCGCAGGCGTCTGTGCCGGCCTGGCCGAATTCTTCGGACTTGACACATCGCTCGTACGCATCGCGACCCTGATCCTGATTTTCTTCGGAGGACTCTCGCTCTGGGTTTACATCATCCTCTGGCTGATCGTCCCGAAGGCCCCCAAAAGGTTAAACGCATAGCACCATGGCTGAAGACAACGTAAAAGCGCAGATGCGCAAAGGAATCCTGGAGTACTGCATCCTCGCCATTCTCTCCCGCGAGGACTCGTATGCTCCGAAGATCATCTCCGAGCTCAAACAGGCGGAAATGATCGTAGTCGAGGGTACGCTCTACCCGATCCTGACCCGGCAGAAGAACGCCGGACTGCTGACCTACCGCTGGGAAGAATCCCCCCAGGGCCCGCCGCGCAAGTACTACACGCTCACGGACAAAGGCCGCGAATACCTCGCAACGCTCGACGAAGCCTGGGATGAACTCGTCGGACAGATCCAACTCATCCGCCACGGAAAAAACGATTGACCCTAAAAAAACAATACCATGAAAAAGTTCCTGTTGATAGCCGTCCTGATTGCAGCCATGCTCTCCGTAACCGCTTATGTCGCCTGCATCGCAACGCCCCTGCTGGGCAAAACCATCAAGGGCAGCGGCAATATCGTCACCAAAACCGTCCCGGCCCCCGATTTCGACGGTATCGAAGCGTCGCGCGCCGTGAAAGTCATCATCTCGGACAAGGCGTCGGACATCCGCATCGAAGCCGACGACAACCTGATCGACCTGGTGGTGGTCCGGGCCGTCAAAGGCAAACTCGAAGCCACCCTCGACCAAAAGGTGAACAGCATCCAGAACGCCAACGTCACGATCACCGTCCCGGCCAACGGAAAAATCCGCTTCCTCGACGCTTCGAGCGCCTCGAAGATCGTCAGCGAAGTGATGCTCAAAGCCGACAAATTCAGCATCGAGGCTTCGAGCGCCGCCCGGATCGAAACTGCGGTAGAAGCCACCTCGTGCACCATCGAAACGTCGAGCGCCTCGAAGGTCGAGGCTTCGGTCGAGGCCGGAAGCTGTTCGCTGGACGCTTCGAGCGCTTCGAAAATCACCCTCGAAGGTTCCGCCCGGACGTTCAAGGCCGACATGAGTTCGGCATCGAAACTCGACGCCGAAAAATTCTCGGCCGTCAACGCCGCGATCGACACGTCGAGCGCCGCAAACGTTTCGATCGACTGCAGCGGGAAACTCACCGCCAGCGCATCGAGCGGCTCGTCGATCCGCTACTCGGGCGACTGCCAAACTTCGCTGGAAAAGTCGAGCGGCGGCAGCATACGCAAACTCTGAATTCCGAAACGACGCGACAACCATGAAAGAGGTTAAAAAATGCAGCATCTCGGGCGTGGCGTTCACCATGGACGCCGACGCCTACGAGGCCCTCGAAACCTACCTCGAAAGCCTCAAGACAACCTATAAGGACACGGCCGACGGCGCGGAGATCGTCGCCGACATCGAAGCCCGCATCGCGGAACTGATCCTCTCGACGCAGGACAACACCCGCATCGTGGAAAAACCGCTGATCCTGAACATCATCCAGCAGATGGGTTCCGCCGAAGACATCTCCCGGGAGAGCGTCGACCGCGACCTGCACTGCGACACGCCGCGCATCCCCCGCCGGCTGTACCGCGACACGGAAAACGCCAAACTGGGCGGCGTCTGCGCCGGCATCGGCAAGTATTTCGACATCGACCCCGTGTGGGTGCGTCTGGGGCTGTTCCTGCCCCTGCTGTTCACCTGCTTCGGATGGATTCCTTTCCTGCACTGGTTCAGCCCGATGTTCGGCAACCTGTTCGGCATCTTCCTGATCTGCTACTTCATCATGTGGTTCGCCGTTCCGGCGGCCCGTTCGGCGCGACAGAAACTCGAAATGAACGGCGAGAAGATCACCGCGCAGTCCATCGGCGAGGTCACCGCAGCTACCGCCACGGCCTGCGCCGAACCCGACGCCAAGGCCAAGCCGATCGTCGCCGAAGTCGTATCGGTCTTCGGCAAGGTGGTGCTGATCCTGCTGAAAATCATCGCCGGATTCATTGTCTTCGGACTCATCATGGCGGCCTGCGCCCTGATCATCGGCATATTCGCCCTGATCGTCGGCGGCGAAGGGTTCTTCACGCCCGCCGTCTTCGGCAACACGGTGTCGATCTGGATCGCGAGCCTGGGCATCCTGGCCGCACTCATCCCCATCATCCTGCTGATCTACGTGCTGATGTGCCTGATCGCCTCGCGCAAACCCGGCGGCAAGACCGTGCTGGCGATCTTCCTGCTGTGGCTGGCCTCGATCATCGCCGTATCGTGCGTGGCCATCCGCGAGAACGTGGGCGACAAGTTCCGGACGAAACGCAGGGCCCTCGAACAGATATTCCAGAGCGAAATCGTCATCGACGGCGACACCACCACCCTCGAACGGCTGCTGGAAGATTACAACGACGAAAGCGTGATCGAGGAGGGCCGCAAGACGCTCCACATCGCCGTGCCTTCGAAATCCATCGACATCACCGTCGACAAGAAGCAGGGCGAACTGCGGGTCAACGCCGACGGCCGGAAGGTCTCGGTCAAAGCCTCCGAGAACGGCGACGAAGCCTCGGTAACGATCCGCCGGGAGACCGACGACGCCGACAGCGCAAAAACGACCCGCGGCAGCGCCGCCCGGACCCTGTAAGCGAAGCCGGAAATCATTCGCGTTAAAATAAAAAGTTCCCGGAAGTGCGGGCGGCATCCTTTTTGGGCCGCCCGTATTTTTTGAAATTTTTGAAATATTTTCGTACCTTTGAACGGTTTTGTTTTTAACAAATGAGAGTATGGCCGGAATCAAGAGCATAGGCATTCTGACATCGGGCGGCGACGCGCCGGGCATGAATGCGGCAATCCGCGCGGTGACGCGCAGCGCGATCTACAACGGATTTACCGTAAAAGGAATCATGCGCGGATTCAAAGGTTTGGTATTCAACGAGATCGTCGAATTCAAATCGCAGAGCGTAAGCAACATCATCCAGCTGGGCGGCACGATCCTGAAAACCGCCCGCAGCGAGGAGTTCAAGACCGTGGAAGGCCGCAAGGCGGCTTACGACAACATGGTGGCCGCGGGCATCGACGCCCTGGTGGTGATCGGCGGCGACGGATCGCTGACCGGCGCGGGACTTTTCGCCGAGGAATACAACGTTCCGATCGTGGGGCTTCCCGGAACGATCGACAACGACCTCGGGGGCACGGACTCGACAATCGGTTATGACACGGCACTGAATACGATCATGGAGTCGGTCGACAAACTGCGCGACACGGCGTCGAGCCACGAACGCCTCTTCTTCGTCGAGGTGATGGGCCACACGGCAGGTTACCTGGCGCTCAACAGCGCCATCGCGACGGGTTCCGAGGCGGCGATCATCCCGGAGATGGACACCGAGGTCGACCAGCTGGCGGAACTGATCAACCACGGGTTCCGCAAGAGCAAGAACTCGGCGATCGTGATCGTCGCGGAGAATCCCAAGACGGGCGGCGCCACGGCACTGGCCGAGCGTGTGAAGAAGGAGTTCCCGCAGTACGACGCGCGGGTGACGATCCTGGGGCACATTCAGCGCGGCGGCTCGCCGACGGCCGTGGACCGCATCCTCGCCTCGCGCATGGGCGAAGCGGCCATCGAGGCGATCCTCGACGGACAGCGCAACGTGATGATCGGCACGATGAACGGCAAGATCGTCTACGTGCCCTTCGCCAAGGCCGTCAAACACGACAAAGGCATCGACCGCGGGGCGCTGGAACTGGTGAAAATCCTGTCGATTTAGACACCTCCGCCTGCCCGCCGCCGAACAGCCGCAATGCAAACGAATTCAACAAAAACCCGAACATAAGCGAATGAAACGCGTAATTGGCATCGGCAATGCCCTGACCGACATGCTGGTCAACCTGAAAACCGACTCCGTGCTGGGGAGGTTCAAATTAGCCAAAGGCTCGATGAGCCTCGTGGACACACGGCTCCAGACCGAGATTTCGAAATCGGTGGCCGGACTCCCCTATTCCCTCTCGCTCGGAGGATCGGCCGGCAACACCATCCGCGCCATGGCGCAGCTGGGTTGCAGCGTCGGTTTCATCGGCAAGGTGGGTCCCGACACCACGGGCGATTTCTTCGTGCAGGCACTGGACAACCTCGGCATCGAGCCGATCATTTTCCGGGGCAGGGAGCGCTCGGGCAAATGCGTGTCGCTGATCTCCGCCGACGGCGAGCGCACGATGGTCACCCACCTCGGCGCAGCGCTCGAACTCTCGGCCGGGGAGATCGAACCGTCGATTTTCGAGGGGTACGACTGCCTCTACGTCGAGGGCTACCTGGTGCAGAACCACGACCTGATCCTCAAGGCCGCCCGTACGGCCAAGGAGTGCGGGCTGAAGGTCGCCATCGACCTGGCCAGCTTCAACATCGTGGCCGAGAACCTCGAATTTCTGCGCAATCTGGTGTGCGAGCACGTCGACATCGTCTTCGCCAACGAGGACGAAGCCAAGACCTTCACCTGCGAGGCCGAGCCGCTGAACGCCCTCCAGGCCATTTCGCAGATGTGCGAACTCGCCGTCGTGAAGATCGGCACGAAAGGCGCGCTGATCAAGCAGGGCGAAGAGGTCGTGCACGTGGGCATCATGGCTGCGGCCAGGCGCGTGGACACCACGGGAGCGGGCGATTTCTATGCCGCCGGATTCCTGGCGGGACTTTGCGACGGACTCTCGCTGCGCCAGTGCGGCACGATCGGCGCCATCACCGCCGGCAAGGTAATCGAGGTCGTCGGCACGACCTTCGGCGAGGAGGCCTGGGCCGACATCCACCGGCTGGTCAACAAGGTCAAAAACGAAAAATACCTGTTTTAGAAACAAGGGGTTGAACGATCGTTCAACCCCTTGTTTTCAACATATCGGCGCATATCCGGATTCCGGGAAATGCGCTGCCGGCCCGTGTTCCCACGGCGTCCCGCCGTATCCGCAATTCCGTCCCGCACAAGCCCCTCCCGAGCGAGGAGCCATGCGCCCGGAACCCGCGACTCTCAACGTTCTATCTTCGAGAACAGCCCCCGGCTGATCCCCAGACGCATGCGCAGCAGCCACCGCGATTTGCGGGGCGGCATCGTGCAGCAGAGCACGAGCGTCGCCGCCCATTTGGCGATCTCCAGCACGAAGGTCTTCGGCAGGCGGCGGTGGATTTCGGCCCGCAGCCGCTGGCTCACGCCGACGTTATAGCTCAACCGCCGGAAATAAGTCCCGGTGAGTTTCGCCGGCGGAATGATATGCCACATCACCGCCCCCGGCACATACCAGATCGTTTCGCCGCCGAGCAGGAGGCGTTCGAAAAAGTCGTTTTCCTCACCGCCGATCAACTCGCCGTTCACGCGTCCCAGCGCCGGGTCGAAACCGCCGTAACCGGCCAGCCCCGCACGGCGGAAAGCCATGTTCCCGCCCCCGGGGACGCGTCCCGCCGGGAACGGACGCACCTCCTCTCCGAAATCCATCGGATTGGCGATCGGCATTTCGACGTATTTCGACATCCACGCCGGACGTCCCATGGAGTATTCGGCGATGATGCGCCCCCCGGCCACGACGGCCCCGGGACGGGCTTCGAAAAATTCGAGATAGGCACGCAGAAACCCTTCGTTGACCCGCTCGTCATCGTCGATGAAGGCCACCAGCGGCGCCTGCGCCTCCCGCAGTCCGCGGTTGCGGGCGTACGACACCCCCGGTCCGTCCTCTGCGACGAGCCGCAGTGCGCACTCCGGATGGGCCGCGGCAAAGGCCGCGAAACGCGCTTCGGTGTCGTCCGAGGAATTGTTGCTCACCACCACGCACTCCCACTCGGCACGCGGCAGATCCTGCCGCACGACGGATTCGAGCGCCGCAACGAGTTGTGCGGCACGGTTGTGGGTGGGAATGACGAGCGAGATTCGAATCATCGTGCGAATGTAGCAATTTATCCGTAAAAAACCCGTATATTTGTCCGAAATATAAAAAGCGATACGACTATGTACAAACTGATTCGTACCCTTCTGCCGGTCCTTGCCGCGGTGATCGCCACGACTGTCTCGGCGCAGAGCGTCAGTTGGAAAAGCACGGTGCAGCACCTCGACGGCCAGACCTACCGGATCGTGCTGGAGGCGTCCATCCCGGCTCCCTGGCACATGTACGACATGGGTCCCTACGAAGGCGGACCCAACGCCACTACGATCACGTTCACCCCGGGCGAAGGCGCCCTCCTCGAAGGAGGCGTCGAGCAGCTGACCCGTCCCGAACGCCACTACGACAAAACGTTCGGAATGGAGATCGGAACCTTCGCCCGAAAGGCGCAGTTCGCCCAAAGCGTGAAACTCACGGCCCCGCAGGCGACCGTCACGGCCGAACTCGCATGGATGATCTGCAACGACACGAGCTGCCTGCCGCCCGACGATACGGAGCTGACGATCACCCTGCCCGCAGGCGCAACACCCGCCGTGCAGCCCGCGGAGACTCCGTCCAAGGAGAGCGCCGCGGCCAAGAAGACGCCCCCGGCAGCCGAAATCGCTCCCGCGCAGAAGGACGCCGCAGGCGGCGGCTCGCTGTGGGGGCTGATCATCGAAGCCATTCTGTGGGGCTTCGCCGCCCTCTTGACCCCCTGCGTCTTCCCGATGGTCCCGATGACCGTCTCGTTCTTCATGAAAGGCTCCGGAAGTCCCGCGCTGGGCCGCATCCGCGCCGGTATGTACGGGTTCTTCATCGTGGCCCTCTACACGCTGCCGATCGCGGCGATCATCCTGATCACCCGCGTCGTGGGCGGCGACGCCGTGACGGCCGACATCTTCAACTGGCTGGCCACGCACTGGCTCCCGAACATCCTCTTCTTCCTGGTGTTCATGGTCTTCGCCGCATCGTTCTTCGGAGCGTTCGAGATCACGATGCCCTCGTGGATGGTCAACAAAACCGACTCGAAAGCCGACTCCAAAGGCCTTGCAGGCATCTTCTTCATGGCCCTGACGCTCGTGCTGGTGTCGTTCTCGTGCACCGGACCCATCGTCGGCTCGGTGCTGATCAAATCCACCGCCGGGGAGTTCTGGAGTCCCATCGTGACGATGCTGGCCTTCTCCGTAGCCTTCGCGCTGCCGTTCACTGTTTTCGCCTTCTTCCCCTCGATGCTCAAGAAGCTGCCCAAGAGCGGCGGATGGCTCAATTCGGTGAAGGTCGTGCTGGGCTTCATCGAAGTCGCGCTGGGCATGAAGTTCCTTTCGGTCGCCGACCAGACCTACCACTGGGGGCTGCTCGACCGGGAGATCTACCTCGCCGTGTGGATCGTGACCTTCTCGCTGCTGGGACTGTACCTGTTAGGCAAAATCAAGTTCGCCCACGACAGCGACATGCCCTACCTCGGCGTAGGACGCCTGGCGCTGGCGATCATCACCTTCTCGTTCGTCGTCTACCTCGTTCCCGGCATGTGGGGCGCCCCGCTCAAAGGCCTTTCGGGCTACCTGCCGCCCCTGCACACGCAGGACTTCGTGCTCGGACAGGAAGGCTCCGGCCCGGTCCCGGCAGGCGGCGACGCGCGCATGCTGCTGACCGTCGACGGCCAGAAACCCAAACACAGCGACTTTCTCCACCTGCCGCACAACCTCGAAGGGTTCTTCGATCTGAAAGAGGCCGAGGCATACGCCGCCAAGGTCGGCAAACCGCTCTTCATCGACTTCACGGGCCACGGATGCGTCAACTGCCGCGAAATGGAAGCCCGCGTATGGTCCGACCCGCAGGTGCTGGACATCCTGCGCAACGACTACGTGATCGTGGCGCTCTACTCCGACGACAAAAAGGTGCTTCCCGAAAGCGACTGGGTGACGACCGACTCGGGAAAAGTACTGAAAAGCCTCGGCAAGATCAACTCCTACTACGCGCTGAAGACCTTCGGGGTCAACGCCCAGCCCTACTACGTGTTGCAGGGCCGCGACGGGAAGGAGTTGGTTCCGCCCCGCGGCTACGACCTCAACGTGCAGGGATTCGTGGATTTCCTCCGCAGCGGCGTCGAAGCCTACGGCAAACAGAAATAGGGAGTCACTCTCCGAAAAAAGCCTGCGGCCTTCCGGCCGCAGGCTTTTTCAGTATTCCGGACGAAGAATCAGTCCGAAAACTCGTCGAACATCGTCGTGCTCAAATACTTCTCGGCCCGGTCGGGGAAGACCACCACGATATTGCCCCGTTCGATCTTCTGCGCCGTACGCACCGCCGCCAGCATCGCCGCGCCGCTCGACATGCCGGCGAAGATCGCCTCCCTGCGGATGATCTCCCGGGCCATGGCGATCGCCTCCTCGCTCTCGATCATCTCCTGCACGTCGATCTGCGACGGATCGTAGATGTCGGGCACGATGGCCTCCTCCATGTTCTTGAGTCCCTGGATGTAGTGGCCGCGGATCGGCTGTGCGCAGACGACCTTGATGTCGGGCTTCATCACCTTGAGAAAACGCGAAAGACCCATCAGCGTCCCCGAGGTCCCGATGGCGCAGACGAGGTAGTCGATGTTGCCGCCGGTCTGCTGCCAGATCTCCAGCGCCGTCGACTGGTAGTGGGCCAGGTAGTTGCTGGCGTTGGCGAACTGGTCGGGCATGAAATACTTGTCGGGAGCGTCGGCTACCTTCTTCCGCGCCAGGCGGATCGCCCCGTCGGTTCCCTCCTCGGCGGGCGTCAGAATCACCTTGGCCCCGTAGGAGCGGATGATCTTCCGCCGTTCGATCGACACCGCTTCGCTCATCACGATCTCCACGGGATAGCCCTTGACAATCCCCACGATGGCCAGCCCGATGCCCGTGTTGCCCGACGTGGGTTCGATGATCGTCTTGCCGGGCGTCAGGCGTCCGTCCTGCTCGGCGGCCTCGATCATCCGCAGCGCAATGCGGTCCTTGATGCTTCCCGTGGGATTGAAGCCTTCGAGCTTGGCGAAGATTTTCACTTTCGGATTGGGGCACAGCCGGTTGATCCGAACCATCGGGGTCGTGCCGATGGTCCCCAGAATATTCTTTTTAACCATAAATCACCTCTCATTAAACCGCGTAAAGATAATCATTTTCCGGAAAAAAGATTAATTTTGTGAAATGTCACGTCCGTTCGTGGAGGCAAACGGGTCCCGGCCTCACGAAACGGCATCCCCGGACAAGGACCCACCCTACCCGAATGAACCCATCGAGATTCAGGCCGGCCGCCGGCATGGCGTTGCTGACCTTCGCCGGAATTCCGGCGGCACAGTGCGCCGACGCGCATCCGAAACGCCACAGACAACAGCCGCCGAACATCGTGCTCATCCACCTCGACGACATGGGTTACGGCGACCTGACCGCAACCGGAGCCACCGGATACCGGACTCCCAACATCGACCGGCTCTGCGCCGAAGGCATGCGCTTCACCAATTATTACAGCGCCCAGGCCGTCAGCAGCGCCTCGCGCGCCGGGCTTCTGACGGGATGCTACCCCAACCGCATCGGATTCGCCGGGGCGCTCGGCCCGAAATCGAAAATCGGACTCAACCCCGACGAGGAGACCATGGCCGAGAATCTTAAAAAAGCCGGTTACGCAACCGCCATCGTCGGCAAATGGCACGTGGGATGCCGTCCCGGGCTTATGCCCCTCGACCACGGTTTCGACGAATACTTCGGGCTGCCCTACTCCAACGACATGTGGCCCCACCATCCGCAGACTTCGGCCTATCCGCCGCTGCCGCTGTACGAAGGGCGCGAGGTCGTCAACCCGTCGGTCTCGGCCGCGGACCAAGCGCAGCTCACCACCTGGTATACGGAACATGCCGTCGACTTCATCACGCGCAGGTCCGAAGGCCCGTTCTTCCTCTACCTGGCCCACTCCATGCCGCATGTGCCGCTCTTCGTCTCGGACAAGTTCAAAGGCAAAAGCGAGCAGGGACTATACGGCGACGTGATGATGGAGATCGACTGGAGTGTGGGCGAAGTGCTCAAGGCGCTGGAAAAGAGCGGCGCCGACGCCAATACGATCGTCGTATTCACTTCGGACAACGGGCCGTGGATCAACTACGGCGACCATGCCGGCTCGACGGGCGGCCTTCGCGAAGGCAAAGGAACCACCTTCGAAGGCGGACAGCGCGTGCCGTGCATCGTCCGGTGGCCGGGAACGACGCCCGCCGGGACGATCTGCAACCGGCTGGCCTCGTCCATCGACCTGCTGCCGACCTTCGCGGAGATAGCGGGCACGCCGCTCCCTGCAAAGCAAATCGACGGCGTAAGCATCCGCAGCCTGTTCGAGGGCGTCCCGGACGCCGCGCCGCGCACGTCATTTCTGTTCTACTACCGGAAAAACAGCCTGGAAGCCGTGCGCAACGGACTCTACAAACTCGTGTTTGCCCATCCGGGCCGCAGCTACGAAGCGTTCCTGCCCGGCAACGGCGGACGCCCGGGCAAGGTGACCGAAGGGCACGAATTCCCGATGGCGCTCTACGACATGCGCCGTGATCCCGGCGAACGCTACGACGTGCAGAGCCAGCACCCCGAAGTGGTCGAGGAACTGATGCGGATTGCCGATGCAGCGCGCGAAGACCTGGGCGACGACCTCCGGGGAATGCCCGGCAGAAACAGGCGTCCGGCAGGCCGGGCCGAATGAACGACGAGGGGCGGGTCCGCATGGACCCGCCCCTTGCCTTTACAGCAGGAGAACGGACTATTTCCGCTCCTTCCCGTCCCCGGCAAACGCCGATTCGATCTCCCGCTCCTTCCGACGGCGCTCTTCGGCCGTGGGGGCTTCGCCCTCCCGGACCAGTTCTTCGATGTTGCGTTCGAACTTCTCCTCGCAAGGTTCGCAGGCGGTGTTTTTGTTCTCTTTCATGGCTTTGGAAATTTTATGGTATCGACTCCTGCCGCTGCAAATAGCGCGCCGCAGTCATCCCCCGACCGGACAGGTCTGCCCGAAAAGCGCTCCCCTCGCCCTCCCGGTCGAATCCTCGCCGATCTCCCCGTTCACCCACTCCACGACCGACTTGCAGATCGCCAGCCCCAGGCCGACGCCCTGCGCAAAGGGAAAAACATTTTATCCGGAAATTTCGCTATCTTTATGCGATACTGACGCAACTCCCGAAAACATGAAAATCGAAAAATCCCCGCTCCCCGAAAATTCAGCGGCAGCGCATTATCCGAACGTAGACTACAGCGACAGCTTCCGCTGCCGGCTCCCGAAGGCGGCGGCGATCCGCCCGGACGACCTGATGCTCGCATTCTGGACCACGATGCCCGGATGGCTGCGGCTGCTCTTCAGGGTCCGCAACCTGCTGGTCAAGCCTTTCGGGCTGAAGACCGGGGAAGGCGTCGACACGGAAGCATTGCGGGAAGCTCTGGAAACCGGCGGAAGCTGCCATATCATGTCCGTAGCCGAAAAGACACCCCGGGAAACGGTCATCTCCCTCGACGACAAACACCTCAAAGCGTGGCTATCGGTCTACGTCGAAGAGCGTACCGTCTACCTGATCACCCTGGTCCGGTATCACAACAAACTGGGTGTCGCTTATTTCACACTGATCCGTCCGTTCCACAAGCTCGTCGTGAAAAGTCTCTTCAGAAGCGTCATGCGAAAGCGGGGATTCTAACCGATCCGCTCCCCGGCCCTGAAATACGCATAGGAATCGCCGACCGACCGCTTGTATTCGTCGGCGCCTAGCGGTTCCAGGCAAAACCGCTCCGCAATATAGGCTAGTTCCTCGAAGAGCCGGTCGTTTATCTTCGTCTCCTGTTCCAGACCGGCCCTGTCGATTCTATAATAAACACCCCATTCGACATTGATTCGGACATACAATATCTGCCAGTTCAAACGGATATATTGCTGTCCGCTCTGTTTGTCCTGCAAATAAACATCTATGTCGTCCATCAGATCGGCGTACTGCTCCGGCCCGTAGGAATCACATTTATAAAAAAACATCAGACATTCATGGGGCCAGCGTTCCCAGCGGCCTTTTTCGGTCAACCAGTACGGATACCCGGCATAATACCGGTATTTTCCATGCTTCAGTTCATAATACTCCCCCGTAAAAGAGATTTCTTCGCGGAATATCCTCCACATGGCAGCATCAAGCCGTCGGGAGGTAATACTCACGTTGTGAAAGCAATAGCGCAGAATAAAGCCACCGAACACAACAAGCATCACACCGACCGTTCCCAGGCAAAAAGCCCGGAACTCCGCAGCAAACAACCCGATCAGCAGCAGCGGGATCATCACCGGACTACTAAACAACAATGTCATGACTACCCCCATCCGAAACCACCCGTATTCGTCGGGCGTCCGCATGTAACCGCCGTTTTTAAGTATGCCACCGACATACGATAAGGTTTTCCGGTAACCGTATTTTTTCGTACCTACCCCTTTATTCATTCTTCTCCGTTTCGAATATCTCCGACTTATCCCGCTGTGTAATTGCATTGGTCTGCGCATCGTATTCGAACCAAGCATCCAGCGCCGTCGAAAATACGACCAGCCGCCTGACGCCGCATAAATCGCCGTAAAGGCGCAGTGTACAGATGTCTGTCGGGGTAATCAGCGGTTCCGAGGCGAGATGGCTGTGTATCACCTGAATCACTTCGCGCGCCTCGCAATAGACGGGCAGCAGTCCCGAATGGTATTTGCGCCACGATTTGATCTGTCCCTCAAGATCTGTCCCGAACAAATAATCGTTCCCGAAAGGAATCACTCCGTTCACCGTTGCCCCTGTCAGCACGTACATCTTATAGCCCCTCTCGCAGGGAACCAGCGAGAAATTCAGCGAAAAACCCTCCGGCACAGCCGTAAGGCCGTATTTCGGGCGGACAATCTCGTCGAGAATTTTCATCCGCACGTCGTAAAGGGTCCGCTCGCGAGGTGAAAGGGCCCGCACCTCCGGATTCAGAATGCAGGCGCCCTCCGGAAACCCCGAGAACGAAAGCGAGGAGATACAACGCAACGAATCGTCCAGAATAACGACCCTCACGGTGTCCTCTTCCGGAGAGACGATATATCCCCAGAAGTTGTTTTTCAACTCCTCGTGGGCCAATGCAATATCCGTCGCCAGCCACGCAGCGCGCTCGCAACGGTAAAGCAGATCGCCCTCGGCAATGATCTCCCGATTCCGAGCTTCGATCTGCTCCCGGAAATTGGATTGTGCAAGGCTTCGGGAAACAGTCGGCAAACCCAAAAGCACAACTGCCCATAACAGGATTCTTTTCATCGGACAGATTTTTAATAAAAGTACGAAAATCTGTCGGAAAAGCAACCGGTCCACTCCAAAATTCCCCACCACAACCAATAAAAATCCGGGAATTCGAACTTTCTGCAAAACATAATCCCGATTTTCGAACCGAGTTCTGGGAAAATCCACTATTTTTGGAATAACACACGAAGCACCTGATGAAATTCCAACCGCCGGCCGAATCCCGCAGCAATGAAGAACTCAAAGGAATTGCCAATTCGACAACGGAATATTGACAACAAGAGATAATCATCCAATCTCGCGAAGAGCTTGATCGCCGGGGCGTATCCAAGGCGGAAGAGTCGACTTTATTGGCCAAGTGGGCCGAAGAAGACCGACAATATGAGGCCGAATACGCAAAATGGCTGAAACAAAATGCCACCGAAGAATACCGGGTGCACGAGAAACTGTTCATCCTCCTGCTCGCCCCGTTGATCCTTATCGGGACATGGCAGTACGGAGTATCCCTGTCCAGACTGAAAGCCGATAATTACATTCTGAAATACCGACAACGATGGCTGCTTCTGTTATCGGGCACAAGACTCTGGATCGCTGCACTTCATATCATTGCATGGTTCGCCTGATCCGTCCGGTCCGACCGCTACTACGCCCCAGGATTCCCATGAAAATGTCATTTATGGCGATACTTTTGACTCAATAACGATCGTAATTTCTCTATTGAAAGAACTTTATTTCTTTTCCTATGGAGCATTCTATGACAATTCGAACAGACTGGAACTAAATCTGTCTTATAATTTGTTAACCTTTCGATATAATCATTTCCCTCCGATAAAGGATGTATATGATGGATTTCTATAAAATCTTGACCATATTTTTCCCCATATGCTTCTCCAAAATCAAACCCACAAATTCTACATTTTTTGCCATGATATTTTAAAGCCTTTTTTCGTAGAGATGGATTTCGTTCGGCACTAATAGAAGTTATTACTCTTCGTTTACCTTCTATCCCTATTTCTTCTTCTTCTTTTATTTCGACATTTTTGCATTTTCTATTTGATTCAATGATTCTATTGCCCGATAATACCAAATGATAATCTTTGATTATTGAATCTAAATCTGTTTCTATAATTTTGGAATCTAGTCCGTAATTCTCTTTATTCGGATCAAGAAAATATTTTCTAAAAACATAAGATTTTCCATATCGATACGAAAATCTCTTTACATCTATAATATTTTCGATTTTTACAGGGTAATGCAATCCCCACGATAATTTAGGAATTTCAACTTCGCTAATACCATATGCAAGTATAAGTAATGAATATTTCTCATAATAGAGAAAAACAGGATAAATCCCATTTGAAACATGTTGTTCTTCCGCTACAAAAGCAATCCAAGGTATTTTTGCTCGATTTGCTTGCCCAAAACTTACCTTAACCGACAACCCTTTATATTCTTTGTCATAACCAGCAGTGTGCAAATCTGTGGTTTGAGCTTGATTTAAGAAAGTTATTAGCTGTGATATATACGACATGCAATTTTTTATTTTAGCAATATACAAATATAGAACAATCGGAACAAATATTATTATTTCGATAATAGATAATTACTATTTCTTTAGATGATATATACAATAATCCATTAAATACTAGGATAAAACTAATTTGACCGCTATTGGAAGTAAATAAAAAGATAGTTAGAGCCTTTGCAGAGAATAGGATCTTTGAAATATTCCGACAATATTAGCAAATTATTAGGACCACATTCAAACAAAAAGCGGACAATTCCGTAGAATTGTCCGCTTTGGTAGCGGGAGGAGGACTCGAATACCCCGTACTACACACTGACAATCAATAATTTAACCACTAAACTAATTCTGTATTCAAATGAGGCATTAAAAAAGTCATACGCACTTAGTTTCTATATAAAATAAGAACTATGTGCGTAATCAAAAGAGAATTTAGCAATCAAATGCTAAGGAGTGTACAAGCATAGTCTTTCAAAATCGAGAATCCATTTTTGCTGTTCCATGAAAGAGCATCCCAAAAGGCCATGAATCTGTATGCCCGATTCTTCTTCCACTTTTCCAAAAGCTGAGG
>OJPZ01000099.1_pt1 | contig 56861 bp, 42 predicted proteins | sample 1598611 | NCBI WGS metagenome assembly OJPZ01 (sample SAMN03922494, study PRJEB24848) | human gut metagenome | isolation source: stool sample | host: Homo sapiens | place: Germany | collected 2011-11
AGTTAATACCGACTTCTGATAAATTGCATAACGGATTATCTTCAACAAAAGCATCACAAGCAAGCGAGCCTGAAACAGCTCCTAAAACAAAATACAGAACAGATAGTCCTATTTACTCAAAGTATAGTAAGGCTGAACGGAAACTCATTGGACGTATATATGCGTCTATTGCAAATGCTATACCTGATGAACGTCAGAGAGAGGCTATGATAAAAGTTATCGAGGAGGATTTGACGCGATGAGTCGCCGGGTATTACTGCTTGAGCCCAACTACAAGAATAAATTTCCACCAATTGGGTTAATGAAACTCGCAACCTATTTTAGGTTGCGGGGAGATGATGTTGTCTTTTACAAAGGGGATTTGAAAGAGTTTGTTATCCATCAAATCACTGAGGAATGCGTGGCAAAACTGTCATATCTTGACGGCTCTATAAACTGGAAACTACGCTCAGACAAAATCGCTCTATACATTAGGTATAGGAAGCATGAATATTTAAAACAAGTGGGCATTGAAGATTCTGAGATTGCACCAATATTAGAGCCTTGGGTCGAATATTATAAGAAATTCTATCATTCAGGAGAGTATAAAAAATACCCTCGTTGGGATTGGGTTGGAGTAACAACGCTATTTACTTTCTATTGGGATATCACCATTGATACTATTGAGTTTGCAAAATTGATGGTGAAAGATACGAAGAACATTATGGTTGGAGGTGTAATGGCATCTATCCAACCGGATGAGATTGAAAAGGCGACAGGTATTCGTCCTCATATCGGCACACTCCATACACCACATAAAGACATTGACAAGGACAATCCTTATATCATTGATGAACTGCCTCTGGATTATTCGATTCTTGACGAGATAGATTATGTGTATCCTGATAGTGGCGCATATTACAGCTACTCTACAAGAGGGTGTATACGAAAATGCTCCTTTTGTGCCGTTTGGCGAATCGAGCCGGAATATCAAGAATATTTACCTTTACGAGAACGTATCGACCGAACACGGAAGTTATATGGTGAGCAGCAGAATCTTTTGCTGATGGATAATAATGTGTTAGCCTCTAACAGATTAGAAGACATCGTCGAAGATATCAAATCTTGCGGATTTACCAAAGGGGCTAAATATTATGAGCCAAATTGGTATACAATTGCTATCAGAAATCTTCGTTTGGGAATCAATAACCGTGCGTATATTCGCAAATCATTCAAGTTACTTCAAGAACTGAATAACTATAAATCGTTCAATGAGAAAACAAGGACTGAAATATACGCATTACGGGAAAAGAATGGTTTCCTGCATCCCGAAACCTGCACGCGAGAAGCTTTGATTGCCACATACAAAGATTTTGCCCCCTATTTCGATGTCAAGTTCAAGAAGCGGTTAGGTCGTCTGCGCTTCGTGGACTTTAACCAAGGTGTTGATGCAAGATTATTCAGTCGGCGCATTGTTAAACTATTAGCAGAGATCCCAGTCCGCCCTCTTCGTATTGCTTTCGACAACATTAAAACGGAGCCGGAATATACGAAGGCTCTTACGATGAGCGAGGAGTATGGAATGAAAGATTTTTCCAATTACCTTCTCTATAATTTTACCGATAAGCCGGAAGAGTTGTATCATCGTATGCGAATAAATGTGGATTTATGTGAGAACCTGAATGTTAGCATATACTCATTCCCGATGAAGTATCACCCGATTACAGGTGAACATAGCCACGACAGAGATTACATAGGCAAATATTGGAATCGTAAGTATATTCGCGCAGTTCAGGCTATTCTCAATGCCACAAAAGGGAAAATAGGCAGAGGTGTATCGTTCTTCGAGAAAGCTTTCGGTCGAAATGAAAGGGAATATATGGAGTTGCTCATTATGCCTGAAACATTCCTGTTGTTCCGATTTTTCTTTGAGTATTTGGGGTATACACAGGAATGGCGCAAAGCCATGTTGGAGTTGACTGATGAAGAACGAACGGAGTTATATCCAATAATTTTCAAAAATGATTTCAATCATATAGAAGAGTTGACAGGCAATAAGAAATATCTGCATATATTACAGTTCTATAAGAATTATCGAGGCGATATTGCAGACCCTAAATCAGAGTTATACAAACTCAAAAAAGAGTTTGATGAATCAATGAAGCATAGTTCATATAGTAATTATAAGAAAAGTAATTATTAATTATGGAAATAAAAGATTTTTCTGATGCAATGATTAAAGTTGCATCAATTAATGATGACCGTATAAAGGCATGGGATGATTTTAGGAAAGGAATGGAGTTGTATGATAAAATACGACGTATACTGAGTATTAGAAACCAATATCAGGCAATCGCTAATTGGCTCTTTTGGGATGAACTTACCAAAGGCTATTACACGTCGGAAGATAGTGCATTAGGAAGGAGTTGCCTTGAGGGAATTGCTGTTTGCAACCAAGAATTAAATGCAATATGTGGCAAAGCTATCACAGACAAAGTGCAGTCAGAAATTTTATCAATATTATTCCATCGTAAAGATGTAAAGTAAATGGAGTCGGGAATCATCCCAACATTAAAAGAACGGACATTATTTCACATCAAAAATTGTCTGCAGAATTGTGATTTGGACTTTCTTATTCTGACCATAACTCATATATTATGCCATAGAAACAACATATAACCGTTGTCGCTTTAAGTCGGAGTTTGTCACTCCTGCTTCGAGATTCAACAGCAACAAAAAACTCTCTCTGCTTGCAGTGGGATAGGCAATTTGCCCGACGGCGCAAGCCGACCGGGGTATTAGGCTCCCCCGAAAAGATTTTCAGTGGACAACAGGCAAGCCCGTAGCGTTTTTACATTCGGTAAAGACGCTAACCGAAATCGGAGGAAATTGTACATGCTGAAAAGAGACCCTATGCCGTATTTGCCGCGCCCCCAAAACGATAATGGTCAATACAGAACGAGGGTTGGAGAATCATGCATTCCCCAATCCTCGTTTCGGACCGATACCGGCTTACTGTTTTTCGCTGAGTTCCTTATACAGTTCGAGCCTCATTCCTGCGCAGTTCTCGATGATCTCCGCTGCCCGCTGTACGCGCTCCATGTGCAACTCCGCCTCATGCGGCGCCATATCAAACTCCGCTCGGTAGGTCGTTTTCATCAACACCTCCTTCAGCCGCGGAATCGTGAAGATGTTTTCGATATGGTTGTCGTCGAACACGAGCATCAGCTTCGTCGAAAGCGTCCGCATGCGGTCGTGCATCACCACAGGGTCGTGCAGGTCGAACAGCATGCCGTGGTAGACGTAGTAGAGCGTATGGTAGAAGTAGACCGCGGCCTGTGCCGTGAACTGCGCTGCCAACCTCACGTTGTGCCCCTCCGTAAACGCATCCTGCGCCTGTTCTAAAAGGTCGTTGCCGAGTGTGCGAAAGGTATCGTAATGAAACTTGGCGTCGGCGTATGCCCGTGCGAAGTCGATCGGACGTTTCGGCCGCCGGAAACAGCAGTGGTCGCTGCAATAAAGGAGCGTCCCCTCGGCGTGGGCGAAGTAGAGGAAGGGCGTGCGGTTCGATTGGACGTAATTCAGCGGCAGGATGTAAAGGTTGATGTAGGTGATCTTGCGGTGTCGGTATGGCATCTTGTAACGCAAGATACGCTTGGCCTGAAACCAGTTGAATCTCGGTGTTTCGCGCACCACCATGAGCAGGTCGTAGGCCGCGGGGTCGCTGTGGGGCGTGCCGCCGACTAACTTGCCGAAAAGCAGGATGTATTCGGAATCGAAATATCCGTCGGTCAAATAGTGGACGATCCGTGCGGCTTCGGCAGGGTCGTATTGCAGCTCGGCAATATCGGTCGGCAGCGGAAGTTCGGGTCCAACTGAGGCAATTTGCGATTCACTACCCGTATTTTCTGATTGTACGGACGCGGGTAATATGGTTTGTGCAGGCTGTCCCTGCACGATGTTTCGATTCGTTTCCATTTGATTGAATGTTGATTATTCGACAATAAAGTGGCTGTCCTTATCGTGCGCACGGCACAACAAAGAGTATAGATGATTTGATTGACAGTCGGTTGTCAATCGGGCGGATGGGAATGGAAATGAATCGGAATGTTTCGCGGCGGAAACCGCCGGCAGCTGGTCTTTCGGCTTGTCTGCGCCGTAACGCGGACGGATAATGTAGTTCGCATAAAAATAAAAAATATGCGCAGCTGCGAACTACATATCCCCTTGTTACAGGCTCAATAAAGTGCCGTTCGCGGGCGATCAACCCCAACGGCTCTACGCATACTTTTCTAAAGCGATTGCTTTATTGAGCATCGACAGTAACAATCATAACAATATGTAATTCGCAGGGGCAAAGATACGACATTTTTTGAAAAATGCGATGCGAACAGCATATCGGATTGGATAATTCTGCGGAATCATGAAGTATCGCCCATGAAAGTTGCAGCGAAAAGAGAAAGTATACGATAGCCTTATCTTTCTTTTGGCTGTGGATATAAATAAGGGTTCCGAAAAGGTTTAGTTTAGTCTATTAGCCTATATATATGCTAACATAAAGTAAACTAAATATAGGCAACCATATTTGGCTGCCCTGTATGTGTATGTTTGGGAAGATGCCGCTGCCATGTCATGAAGAAAGTTCCTCGACGAAAACTGGGATTCGAAACTTTCTCTTTTGGCTGCGACAATCTATCGATACCCGACCGAATGATATTTTCGAGCGAGAGGCTGATAGCGGGATAAAATTACTTAAAATCACTTCGATTGCGACCAAATGCAAGGAAAGAAATCATCTGAAAACAAAAAATCGACAATTTGAATAAAATGCCGATTTTGTTTCCTAATTGTTCCTTTACGACAAGGAATAAATTTGCATTACACTGATATTGAGCACATTAAAAACACATTACTATCAACTTCCTACGTTTCCAAATACTTGATGAGCATAACGCTTCTTTTATATGTCTGGAACGAGTTTCCCCAATCCCACTACAAAAATAATTAAAAACTACGATAATACGCTATACCTTTACAAGTTTTATTTCAGCAATCTACATTTTCAACCCTCTTCCATTCCGTTCCGGCTGAACATAGTGCTGCAATCGCTCTGCCTGCTCTCTAAACCATCTGACAATAGGTATCCCGTCGATTTTAAGGCCGAATTTGCGGCTGTTTGTTTCCTCCGAAGCGATTTTTGCAATCACATTCTCGACGTTGAATCGCTTTCGGTGCGTTTCCGAATAGAGCATACCACTGTATTTAAGCAGGTTGCCCTTGATAAGCGTTTCGGTCTGTTCGTCGTTGAATCCCACCTTTCGACAAAGTTCGTCCATACGCAACATTTCGCGGAAACGGGGAAACCACGCCAGCGCTTTGTGGACAACCGATTGAAGAAAAGATAAATCTTTTTCATATTGTTTCTTTATGTTCACAACCTCTGTTAAGTGTCGTGCCTGCATGGACATCAGTTCCCTGCTATGGTCGTTCTGCATGGTTGAAATTTTTGTTTGTAAAGTTTCGATCGTTTCATCACGTGCGGCGACCTCTTGCCGCAATGCTCCGATTTCTCGCTCCTGCTGCTTGATTTTCGACGTGCCGATCATCGAACCGATACCGTCGAGGATGGTCATACCAACCTCGGCGGCGGAGTTTTTTAGCCGCTCGGTTTTCAGCACCCCTTTTACTGCGTTCAGTTCGGCTGTGGTTTGATGCAATTCTTCACGTACCGCCTGTTCATGCTTCGTGGCATGTTCGACGGCTTTGCGCTTCTCCTCCTCGATGCGGAGCAGTTCGTCGATATTGTCCTGCAAATTCTGCTGTCGGGCAATGGCGTTACGATAAAATTCCTGCGTCGTAACGTGTCGGGCTTTCGAGCCGTCAATACCTCTTTGCAAGCCGTATTTGGCCATTGCTATGGCATAGGTATCTTGGTACTCTTTCAGCTTGACACGTGACATTACGTCGTCAGCGCATAGCCGAGGTCGGGCCGTAGATTTCGTGCGGTATCTCCGCTTGTTAGGTTCGTCGGTCTTCTTCTCGCGGATTTTGCGACGTTCGCCCGTAACGATGGGAACAACCGCCGCGTGGATATGCGGCGTCGCTTCGTCCATGTGCAATACAGCCGAAACGACGTTTTCGGCTCCGAACGTTCGCCGCAGCCATTCGAGGTTATCGGCACACCATGCTTTCAAGCGTCCCTCTTGGACGATGTGTTGCATATCCTCCTGCGTGCCGGTCAGCATGACGCGGATTACCCGCACTTGATTCGTCCCGATTTTACGGGTAAGTCCGGCATGTTCGAGCCGATGGTTGATCGCCTCCGTTCGGTCGGCGACGCCCTCCGGAAATCCGACGAGTTCCTCGTTCAGATAGGTCAGCTCCGGCACGGCGTTCGGCGGCATCTTGGTACGTGCGATATGGGCGGTCATCGGTACTTCGTTGTCCGGCGACTTATCCAGATGCAATACGACATATCCCATGATTCAGTAATAATTTTGCGGTTGATGATTTCGGTTGTCGGGTTTTCGACCGCATGAGCGGTCGGCGGCCGGAACGGTCGCGAGGGGTTTCCAAAGGGTCGCCCTTTGGCCTATTGGGGCTTTTTCAGCGTCGGCGTGCCGATGCGTTGAGAAAAAGCCCTAATAGGCTATGGCTTTTCTGTGAAGGAAAAGCCACGGACGCGGAGCGGCCGAATGGTGGGCGACGTTAAAACTTACAGCTGCGCGACCGCCTGTGCTCTTTCACGGGACGACGACTGCGCAAGTAATCGTTCAAATCGTTGTGCGGCCGATAGTGAACGGACTGGTCGGAGAGGTTGCGGCATGCCTCTTTCAGTTCGGCGGTTGCCTTTCGCCCCGCCTCGTCATTGTCGAGGTAGGTATAGACCCGCTCGTGCGACGCGATGAACGGGACAGCTTTGGCAAGGTTCGTTACCGAGCTCAGCACTACGATATTGTGCGGCGGATTCTGGTTGCGCTTGAGCGTCAGAAACGAAAGGTAATCCATAAACCCCTCGAAGATGAGGCATGTCGGATAATCGCTGCGGCGGATTGTCGGGGCTTTCGAGGTGCAGCCCTTGAAATAGCGGTTGCGCAGCTCCCAGCTTCCGGCATCATTTCGGAATCCGATTGCGAAATAGAATTTGTTTGCTACGCGATAATGCACCTCCGAACAATGCGCACGAGCTGCGGAAAGGTCGATACTTCGCTCCATGAGGTAGTCAAGCGAAGCAGGGTTTTCCAGCGGCTGCACCCTCTCGATGATAATTGATGGTGGACGTTGCGGGGCAGGATTCTTCCCGATGAAAGAAGAAATAGAGCCCCCATCTATCCATTGCGCCAGCCGCCGCATGGCCTCTCCGGTGTCGCACCGCTCCATGCGCATCACGAGGTCGATCAACGTGCCGCCCTCGCCTGTACCGTAGTCGATCCACAGGTTCTTGTCGTAATCTACTTTCATGCTGGGTGTGCGATCTTCGCGCAGCGGCGAATGATACAAGCCGTAATAACGTCTATCCTTGGCCGGACGGATGCCCCGTGCGGCAAGATACTCCCGTATAGGGAACTTATTGATTGCTTTTGCGTCCATAAGCTGTTTTTCTTTCACTCGGTTTATCGGTACGGTTCGGGGTTAAACCCGCCGTACCGGTTTAGAATGGTTTAATAATATATACCCCCGTTCCGGACTAAACCGCCCGCAAGGGTCAATAGTGGAAATCGGGATTGTAGCGGTAGAACTTATCCTCCTTGACGATCATCCGCTTGTTCTCCAAAAAGACTTTGAGTTGCTTGGCCTTGTTGATACCGAATGAATGGCCGATAGCGGCATAACTGCTCTGCAACCGTCCGATAAGCGACGAATAGGAAACCCTGTCGGCTTCGGAGAATAACAATTCCAACGCCTCGCGGTGCTTGGTCTCGCAGACCTCGGCATAGTCGAAACTTTTGGCAGCGGTAATCTGCCGAGGTTGGTAGTCCTCGACCAGCTCGGGCAGGGCGTCGGCGCTGATGCGAAAGGCGAACGGCTCGAAATCCCGGTCGCGGATGTGCATCGCTGCGACGGAACTTATATCGCGGTCGAAGTCGTCTTTGGTGATTTGCAAGACGGTTTCGGCCTTGTTGTTCAGCTCCGTGCCCAAATGCCCGCGTGTGTTGTCGTCACCCTTGTTCAGATGCAGCACCGTATGGATATGGATGCGCCGCTCGTCCGTCCACTGCATCAACTTCGTGATGAGGTCGGTCGCCTCACCGGGGCTGTTGATGTCGTGCGCCAAATCGCGGATACCGTCGATAACGACCAGTCCGAGGTCGTCGAGGTCATAAATAGCCTCCTCGATCTTCCGCAGTCGCTCTTTGGTGGCATAACCGCGCAGGCACAGGAACTCCAATAGCGGAGGATGCGTATCGGCCGGCAACCCTGCCAGCCGCAGAATCCGGCACAACACCCGCTTGCAATGGAAGCGGCTCTGTTCCGTATCGACGTAGAGGATGCGCCGCCTCTCCGGCGGCAAAGAGGCCGAATAGTTCAGCACCATGCCGCCGGTCATGGCTGCCGCCACGATCGCGCAGACGTTGAACGTCTTCTTGCTCTTCGCCTTACCGGTAGAAGCGCTAAAATTCCCCAAAGTCCCGACGACCGAATCATCCACCCTCAGAATCACGGGAGGAGCCACGAACTCGTCAGTCACCAACAGACGAGCCGAACGCCACGAAGAGGACGAAGCCGCCGGAATCGAATCGGAATTTCGTTGCTCACTCATCGCTACTTCTTTTTCGCGGAACGGCCGAGTACATATTGCTGGGCCTCGGCTTCGATCTGCGCCTGCGTCTTGATAGGATTGCGACGCAACCACGCTTCCAGTTCCGCACGCTCGAAATAGAGCATCTTGCCCTGCGGCTTGTAGTGTGGAATCAGATTGCCTGACGTCAGTTTGTAGAGGTAGCTTTTCGAGAGATTCAGAAAACGGCTGGCCTCCTCGAAGCTCAACACGTTTTTGGTGTGAAACACCTGCTTTTCGAGTTCTGCAACCCGCATCTCAATACTTTTCTCCATAATTTAGATAGATTTGAAATAAAACAAATGGAGTGCATGCCCTCCGTATCTTGTAACCGTTACGGGGGCAAATGTATTGACGATAAGCTTGATAGCAGATTGACCTATCTTTGAGGTCTCAACCCATTCTCAAAGTCTTTTCACTTGTATGAGGTACCTTTCAAGGGTTGCATATTTTCCCTCGACGCCGACGTCGCGGATGTAGTTGGTTGCCGTGGATAAGTCGCTTTGGTTGATGTATTTATCGCGGGTCGTATCTTTCGAGAGGAAGAGTTTGTGATTGGCGATGACGGATTGCCAGTTCGGTGTTATCAACCCGCGGCTGCTCAATCCGGAAAAAAAGAATGCAACGAGGCGATTGTTGTTCGACCGCACGATCGCATGGGGCTTCCCCGCAAGAATCGCAGCCAGATCATCGGCCGTCAGCGGCACATTGAACATCTTCACATCATTTACGGCTTCCGCCAGAAAAGCAACTTGCGGTTCGGTCAATATCGAATCGAACGGGTTATCCGTTTCGGCAATAGGCGGCACGGCTTTAGGCGGAAGTTCAGCATCTGCCGTCCGGTTGTCTTTCGCATGCCATTCGGCCCTTTTCCGATCGCCTAAATAGGCGGCATATCGCTCCAGTACGATGGTTCGCACCATCACCGAGAAATAAGGCAGAGAAATATCATAAGTCGTCGGCTCACGCTCGTAGCGGGAGTAATCGAACGACGGCAGAGAAAAGGTACGGTATTTCTTCTTTTCATCGGCATTCAATGCCTCGAAAAAGCTGCTTTCCCAAAGAAACGCAGCATCCGAATAGCAATATCGAATGTCGGACAGAACGGAATGACGCAAATACAACTCCGCCAATTCGTCGGCTGTGCGGATATATTCCTGCCGCTCCAGCTCCCGCATTTGTTCATGATCCAAATAGGAGGATTGCGCCGTAATACGGTCCGTCAATACCCGATAGGCATGATTGATACAGCGGTTGAACAACTCCTGTATCCCGTCGAGTTGGGATTTCAGTGCCAAAACTTCCATAACTTTCCTGTTAAAATCCGTTTATAAAGATAGGAAAAACGGACGAAAAAGAAAAACATGCGAAATATTGTCCGCACGTTTGGCCTCTGTTTCAGTCGGTCAGATTCGGAATCAATCCGATGGCCTCCTCTTTCTTCTTGTCCACGATTTTGGCGTAAATCTGCGTCGTGGCGATATTCTTGTGGCCGAGCAACTTGCTGACAGTATATAAATCGGCACCCAAAGTCAGCATCATCGTGGCATGGGTATGACGGGCAACGTGAAACGAGATGTGTTTGGTGATTCCAGCGACTTTCGCCCAGTGTTGCAGCGTGTCATTCACCGTCCCCTCGTGTGTCAGCGGAAAGATAAAATCGCTGTCGTTCGCTTTGCCGCGCTCCGGCAGCCATTTCAACGCCTCGTCAGAAATCGGCAGGTAAAGCGGTTCTTTGGTTTTCTGCATCGTGATTTCGATGCGGACGCGCCCACCGCTCCGCTGCAAGTCGCACCACTTCAATTTGCGAATGTCGCTTACACGCAACCCGCATAGGCAACTGAAAAGAAAAGCCCGCTTGACGATCTCGTGCCGACATTCGGTATTTATCAGCGTCTTCAACTCGTCGATTGTCAGATACTCGCGACGGCTTGGTTCTTGCCGCACTTTACTTGCTAAATCAAACTCTTTGGTCGGATTGACAGTGATGATCCCCTCTTTGTAAGCGCGGTTGATGGCCGTTCTCAAGGTACCGTAATAGGAGACGACCGAATTGTTGCTCAACCGCCCTCCGGCTTTCAATACGCCGTATTTGCTGGCTTTCGGCATCTGCCGCAGGTAATCGGTAAACTCCGAAAGAAACTCCTTATCGACGTCCCGAAAAGCGATATAGTCGCCGCGAAACAGCTTCAATGCCCGGACGGTATTGAGCACCGTTCGGGCATAGTTCCGGCTTCCCTGATTGGCAGACTGCTTTCCGATATTCTCCAAATAATCGAGCAAGTTCACTCGGGACTTGTTCGTGTTCTGGAATCCGTGCGCGTCGTTCTGCACCTCGACGATCCGTTTACTCTGAATCGCTTTGGCAAGGGCGAGCGTCGCTTCGTTCTTTGCCTTATCCTCCCGCGTCCGTTCGGGGATAAGGTATAGCTTCAGAAACTCGTATTTCCGCTTGCCGCCGACATAGTTCTCCTTACGGATCACGTCGCCCGTATAATAGTCCAAATAGATGGATTGATTTCCGTTGGAGAGTTGCTTGAACCGGATTCGCACCGGCTCCTTCAATTTGACCGTCTGTTTCTGCTTCACCATACCGTTCCCGTTTATTGCTCCAACGGCAAATATAACGAATTTGTTTTGTTACTGCGGTATTTTCAAGTAACAAAATAGTAACAAATATCGGGCAATCATGGGCTTTGTCAGGAAAATCGCAAAAACAACCGAAAATTCCGCAATAAAATATAAATAGCTATATTTCAATGATTTATATTTGATTTTTCGTCATTTCTCTATCCTTTCTGTAGATTTGATAACTGTTCACGAAGTTCTGCCATACGATGTACGCCGTGGGGGCGATCGAGGAGATCGGGTCGAGGAACGACTGGGCCATCCACACCGCGAGGACCGTGTTTTTCTGCCCGAGGGACTGGCCGCCCGCAGGAGCGTCGCCGTAACGGCGGCCCAGCATGCGCCCCACCTTGAACTGCCCGAGGCAGATCGCCAGCGCGGCGAAGGCCAGCCACAGTTCCGTCGAGAGCGAAGCGTCGTGCAGGTCGAGGATGAAGGCCGTCGTGCGTCCGATGATGACCAGCAGCGACGCCAGCCACATATAGAACGAAATCTGGCTGTGGTCGCCGACCCATTTCGCCGCCTTGGGGATGACCAGCCGGCAGAACTGCGCCGCGGCGAACGGCATCACCAGCAGCGGCGCGATGCGGGCCAGGATCTGTGCGAAGGTGCACGCCCCCGTTCCCGTGAAGGTCAGAATCACGGGCGCCAGCAGCGCGACGGCCATGTTGCAGAGCAGGCTGTACGTAGCCATCGTGGCGACGTTGGCCCCCAGCATACCCCCGATGACCACCGCGGCCATCGCCACGGGGGCCAGCACGCAGACCATCGCTCCCTGCGCCAGGATGACGTTCAGCGGCCGCAGCAGCAGAAAAACCCCGATGCAGACCACCGTCTGAAACAGCAGCAGCCACACGTGAAGCATCGAAGGCTTCATCTGGCTGGGCTTCACGCGGCAGAAGGTGACGAACAGCATCAGGAAAATCAGCGTCGGGGTGATCATCTGCCCCGAAAGCTCCTCCAGCGCCGAGATCGGACGGCACAGCAGCGCCCCGACAACCATGGCCGTCGGCATGGCGACGGTCTTCACATTGCGGTGCAGATGTTCCAGCAGGTGCATTTTAAGCCAGCAGCTCCTTGACCTTGGCCGAAATGTCCTTGCCGTCGGCGCGGCCCGCGAGCCTCTTCGAAGCCACGCCCATCACCTTGCCCATCTCCTTCATCGACGTGGCGCCGACCTCGGCGATCAGGGCCTTGACCTCGGCGGTCAGCTCCTCCGGGGTGAGCTGTTTGGGCAGGAACTCCTGGAAAACGGCCACCTGGGCCAGCTCCTCCGACGCCAGGTCCGCACGGTTTTGCTCGGAGAAGATCGCCGCCGAGTCGGTCCCCTGCTTGGCGAGCTTCGAGATGATCTTCAGCACGTCGGCGTCGGGCAGTTCGGCGATCTCCGGACCTGCGGTCTTGGCCTCGATGATGTATTTCTTCGCATTGCGCAGCGCGCTCAGGCGCACCGTGTCCTTGGCCTTCATGGCCTCCATGATTCCTTTCGAAATCTGCTGTTCCAACGACATAACTCTAAATGATTTAATCGGTTATACAATTTATTTATCATTCCGCTTCAGGAGGAATCGCAGCACGTCGCGCATCAGCCGGTCGCGCTGCACGCTGTCGGAGAGCGACTCGAAGGGGAAACCCATGACGAAAGTCCGTCCTCCGGCGTCGCAGGCCACGCCCGCCGTGCGGCCGTTGTCGTCGTAGCGCATCACGGCGAAAGCGCCCGCACCTGCGGGTTTCAGCGCATCGGCCTGCTCGACGATGTAACGGTCGCGGCGGTATTCGGTGTTGAAGCGGTATTCGCCGCGTGAAAACGACGTGTTCGAAGTCATGACCCGCACCCGTCCGCGTTCCGAAGGATGTCCCCCGTCGGAGTCGATGCGGAGCACCTCCCGGGCGAACGCGCGCCCCTCCTCCGGGGCCCCTTCGTCCCAGAGGTCGGCCGCCACGTAGCTTCCCGACGCAAAGAGCGTTCCGCCGCCGGCCAGGTAACGCCGCAGGGCGCCCTGCAACTCCGGCGGGAAGGTCCGGAAGGCCGCCTCGCACACCCCGCGGCCCAGCGGCGTGGTGCGCTGCTTGCCCAGGATCAGGTCGACGGCCGGATAGGCTTCGAGCGACACCTCGCCCCGCTCCACGGCCCGGGCCGACGCCGAGCAGAACGAGTAGCCCGCCGCCGCGACGGAACGTCCGTGCAGGGCCGGATAGTCGAACGTATTGCCGCCGATCACGTCGGTCTCCCAGTCGCATGCGCAGGCCCCGAGGGCGACGCTGTCGACGTTGCAGCGGGCCTGCGCGAGGTCGAAGACGCGCTGCGCTCCGATAAAGGCGATGTCCTGCCGGTCCGCAACGCCCCCGTCGAGGTCCATGCGGAATCCGGCCAGCGAATCGCTCCGTTCGCTCTGCGGGGCACTCACACGGTCGAATCCGTTGACGATCAGCACGCGGCCCTTTTCGTCGGGCACGCGGCAGGCCGCAAGCGTCTCGCTCGGAAAGCTCTCGCCGCCCTCGTTGACGGCCGTGACCCGGTAGGCGTACATGCGTCCCGGCTCCTGCCGGACGGTCAGGCGGGGTTTGTCGACATAGCGGCCGTTGTCGAAACCGCCGTCGTCCACGCGCGTGTAGACCACATAGCCCGTCGGCGCGGCGGTCGCTTCGAGCGGGTCCATCACCGGACTCCACGAGAGCGCGACCTCGCCGTCACCGGCGAATTCCGCGGCGAACGCCTCGACCGGCAGCGGCTGCACTACATAAGGTAAACCGTATTGCGAGCTGATATAGCGCAGGATACCCTTGTAAACCGCGCGGCTCACGAGGAACTTGAACCGCGGGTCGTGCCCCAGGCGCATGTCGGCGAAATTCTGGTGCGACAAGAGCTCGAGCAGCATCGTCGGGACGCCCGGCACGCGCGCTTCGTAATAGGCGCGGTTCCACATCCCGCGGCGGCTCCAGTCGGGTTCGCAGGTGCGGCGGATGTCTTCGACGATCTGTGTCTGCACGAGGTCCGTCAGGTCACGCGAACGGTAGCGGTCGGCCCCGCCCTGGAATTTGCCCTTGTTCTCGCGGGTGAAGAAGATGCCCAGCGTGCCGATGATGCCGTCGCCATCGCGCACCCCGGCGTCGGAGTGGAACGCCAGCGCCATGTCGACCGGAATGCGCAGTCCCGCGGAGTCGGGCAGGCGTTCCGAACCGCCCATCAGGGCATTGACCCAATGGGCGCGAGACATGTAGTCATCCTTGTAGTCGTCGGTATGGTTCTTCGGCGTGTAGACCTCTTCCGGAAATCCCGCCCACTGGAGCCAGTAGCGCGCACCCTCGCAGAAACGCGGGTAACCGCTGGTCTCCGCGGTATACTCCATGTCGGGCAGGCGCAGCGAGTCGCAGGGCGTGCGGGCCACGTTGCCGTAGCCGCCGCCGATCTTCACCGCGTCGGCCGAAACGATGCGCCCGTCCTTCCGCGAACGGTTCGTGAGGGTCACGACCTCCTGCCGTCCGGCGGCGAACGGAAAGCGCCCGAGGTAAATCCACGTCCCGCCGCCCATCGTCTGATTGACAGCCAGCGAGGTCTCGCCGCCGAGGTGGCGGACCGTATAATGCGCGTCGTCGGCGCTTTCGGGCGTCGATTCGTAGCTCACGTAGACGGCGTATTCGCCCCGCTCGGGGATGTCGGCGCGCCACACGGCACGGCTCGTGGCCCCGCCGGTCACGGTGCGCGCACGGCGCGTGGTGCCGTCGCGGAAGGGATTTTCGCCCGTAAGGTAAACCTGCCGGAGGTGCGCGAAGCCCGTGCCGCCGCTCTCCCACGCCCCCTCCTCCGCATACTGCCCGGCATTGTCGTTATCGGCCAGCACTTCGTGCTTCTGCACGTCGCGTTCGCGAGGCAGCAGCACGCACGCCCCGGCGTTTTCGAGCATCGGAACCAGGTAGGGCAAAACGTAGCTTTGCGTATAGAGGTCCTCGCAGGTCTGCCAGAGCGCCGAGCGCTGCCATTTCCAGCGGTTCTCCGTCTGGTCGAAATAGCGTCCGTGGCTCTGCCACAGGGCGATATGGCGGCCCGAAAGTCCCCGCGCGGGGGTCTCGGGAGCCGAAAGGCGCGTCACGAGCGGACGCCCGGAGCGGTTGGTGAAGAGGACGATCCTCTTTTTGTCGACGAGTTTGCGCACCTGCGCGGCGTTGCGGCAGGCCAGCGGGATCAGTTCGGAGACCTCGCGGTTGTCGGTATAGAGTTCGATGGAGGCCTTGCGGAACTCATGCGGCAGCAGGGCGCGCACCGAGTCGCGCATGGCCCGCAGGTTGTCCTCGCGGAAGGGATAGTTGGCCAGCCCCGCCGTGGCATAGATCCGCACCCGGCCGCGCGAGGCCTTGACGGCCTGGACGCGCACGGTGATCGGTTCCGGCTTCTGGTAACCGCCCGACACCTCGCGCGAAACGATGCGCGAGAGGGTCTGGCCGATCTCCTGCCGCGTCGCGGAACCGATTTCCGCGGCGGAGGCTTCACTTAAAGCAAAGAGTGAGATTAGAAGGTATAAAATTCTATTTTTCATGATGTTTCACAAGCAGTAACATGCCGACCATCGTAAAGGCGGCATTGTAAATCAACAGTTCGAAACCAATCTGATAGCCCCAGGTCTTCAACGCCCACCACTGCACCAGCGCACTCAACGCCGGAGCCGCGAGGGCCACCAGCGGCATCCAGTGGTCGCGGACCTTCAGGCGCGTGAACATCCCGAAGGCGAACATGCCCAGAATCGGGCCGTAGGTATAGCTGGCGACCTTGTAAACCAGATTGATGACGCTGTCGTCGGCCCAATACTCGAAGGCCAGGATCACCCCGGCCATCAAAAGCGCCATCGCCACGTGGACCCCGCGGCGGATGCGCGTGAGGCGTGCGTCGCCATAACGTTTCGTGCCTTCGAGAATATCCACCGTGAAGGAGGTCGTGAGGGCCGTAAGGGCCGACCCGGCAGCTGAATAAGTACTTGAAATAAGACCTACAACAAACAGAATACCAACGACAAGCGGCAGTCCTCCTTCGACGGCTACCAGCGAAAAGACCTGGTCGCTCTTGGCGGGTGCGGCCATACCGCTGCGCTCCATATACAAATAGAGCAGCACGCCCAGCACGAGGAACAGGAAGATGACGAAAATCTGGCTCACGGCCGTCAGCACGATGTTCTTCTGCGAGTCGCGCGGCGTGGCGCAGCTCAGGTTGCGCTGCATCATGTCCTGGTCGAGTCCGGTCATGGCCACCAGCAGGACGATGCCCGCGGCGAACATCTTCCAGAAATAGCGGTCAGAAGCGGGATCGTCGAAGAAGAAAATGCGCGACATGGGCGAAGCGGAGACCTCGCGGACCGTGTCGGCGAACGAGAGGCCGAGTCCCCGCACGATGAAGACGATCGACAGCGCGAGGCTCGCCACGAGGCAGAAAGTCTTGAGCGTATCGGTCCAGATCAGCGATTTGACGCCGCCCTGCCGGGTGTAGAGCCAGACGAAAAACATCGTGACGAGGGCGTTGGTCCAGAACGGGAAGCCGTAGTGCGAAAAGACCAGCAGCTGCATCACGGCGCAGACCACATAGACGCGCAGCGCGGCGCCCAGCATCTTCGAAATGAAGAAAAACCACGCCCCGGTGCGGTGGGAGTTTACGCCGAAGCGGTCGTCGAGATACTCGTAGAGCGAGACCACACGCAGGCGGTAGAACGTGGGAATGAGGACGAAAGCCACAACCAGCTGCCCCACCGTGAAACCCGCGACCATCTGCATGTAGGAAAACGAGTCGGCGGCCACGGAGCCGGGAACCGAAATGAAAGTCACGCCCGACATCGCGGCGCCGATCATGGCGAAAGCCGCCATGTACCACGGGGTGCGGCGGTTGCCGGTGAAGAAGCCGGCGTTATCGGCGCGGCGGCCCGAAGCCCATGCGACGGCGAACAGGACGGCTATGTAGCCCAGGACGGTGGCGGTGACGGCGGCAGGAGTCATGACGTGTATTTGGGTTCGAATTACAAAGGTATAAAAAAAGACGGACACGAAGGCCGGTCGGCACGGATTTTATAAACCCGAAAACAGGATGCGGAAGATCGTACGTTTTATTGGATTTCCGGAAAAAACAGCTATTTTTGCTACTAATTAAAAACATCAAACCCTTAAACGATATGGCATTTTTCAAAGAATTCAAGGAGTTCGCCCTCAAAGGCAACGTAATGGACATGGCTGTCGGTGTGATCATCGGCGGCGCATTCGGTAAAATCGTATCGTCGCTCGTGAACGACATCCTGATGCCGCCCATCGGCGCGCTGATCGGAAACACCGACTTCTCGCAGCTGCGGCTCGACATCTCGAAGGTCCGCGACGTGACGTCGAACGCCATGCACTCCGTGGGCGACATGGTGACCGGAGGAGCCGACCCCGCGCAGGCTGCCGCCGCCGCGGAGCCGATCTACTGGAACTACGGCGCATTCATCCAGCAGTGCGTGGATTTCACGATCCTGGCGCTCTGCGTGTTCCTGATGGTCAAGCTGATGAACCGGCTGATGAAGAAAAAGGAAGAGGCGCCGGCCCCCGCTCCCGAACCGCCCGCACCGACGAAGGAGGAGCTGCTGCTCACCGAAATCCGCGACCTGCTGAAAGAACAGAAGAAATAAGCGGGGAGGGAAATCCCGAAACGAAAAAGTCCGGCCTTATTGGCCGGACTTTTTGCAGAAGGCTACTCCTCCTTTTTATGGGTATATTCCTGCAGGACGTAGGTCGTGAAGATCGGGAAGAACATCATGCCCAGCGACGGAAGCAGCACGCAGAAGACCTTGCCGACGGCCGTGACGGGGAAAATCTCCGCACCGACGGTCGTGACGTTCATCCACGCCCACCAGAGCGCATTGCCGAAACCGTGGAGCTTGGGATTGACGAGTACCTCGTAGTCGTAGAACACCAGCCCGGAGATATAGGTGAAGACGACGACGGTGAAGATATAGGCGAAAAAGAGCCGCCGCATCCTGTTTTCGGAGACCAGCCACCGCACGATGATCACCATGGCCAGGAAGGCCCGGAGCAGCGGGATAAGCCCGACGAGCACGCCCCAGTCGTGGGTCATGCCGACGCCGCTCCACGCCAGGATGTTCAGGTAGGGAACGGAAAGCAGCAGAAACGGCAGGTTGCGCCAGAAAAAACGGCCCGGACGTTCGGCGGCGGCCCAGCGGACGAAGAAATCGCACAGGAAAACGAGGCAGACGACGAACTGGATCGCAAGGTAGGTGCGGGACATGTGGACATGGTCGCCGGCAATGATCTCCCACGAGAGGGCCACGAGGAGCACCAGTCCGGCGATGAGTTTGACAACACCGAGCGCATCACGGATTCCGGCACGCGCCGATTGGGTAAGAGACATAGATTGCGGTTTTTCCGTAGCGCGCTCAAAATCAATGCCACAACCCGGAATCATAAATTTTACGGCGTTTTTTTGCCGAAAGATTTTGCACGATTGAAAATTTCTATTACCTTTGCACTCGCTTTCAGCAATGGCGGGTTAGCTCAGCTGGTTAGAGCGCATGATTCATAATCATGAGGTCCCGAGTTCAAGTCTCGGACCCGCTACGGAAGGAAACGGAGGTCTAAACGATCTCCGTTTTTTCGTTATCCGGAAAAACCGGGCGAATTACCGGGAAAAAGCCTATTCACAGAAACAGCGGCTATCATGGAAAAGAAAACGATACTGGCGGCCTGCGCGGCCGCAACGCTGGCGTTCGCCGGATGCTCCGGAGGGTTCAGCGCCGCAGAGGAGGAGACCATTCACGCCGGGAAGGGAGAAATCATGCGCATACTGACCGTCGGAAACCCGGCCGACTCGCTCGTCCTGCGTCAAAAGGCCGCTCCGGTGACCGGGCGGATGCTGCGGACGGACGACTACGCCGTCCTGCGCCGCAGGATGCTCGCGACGGTGCAGGATCCGCAGAACACGGGCGTAGGCATCGCCGCCCCGCAGGTGGGGATTCTCCGGCGGATGATCGCCGTGCAGCGTTTCGACAAGCCCGGAGAGCCGTTCGAATTCTACCTGAACCCGGAGATCGTCGAATCGTCGGCCGAAACCGCCCCGGGACGGGAAGGATGTCTCTCGATTCCGGGATTAGCGGGCACGGTGGTGCGGGCGCAGCGGATCGTATTGCGCTACCGCGACGAGCGGTTCGCCGAAAAAACGGAGACGATCGACGGATTCACGGCCGTAATCTTCCAGCACGAAACAGACCATCTCGACGGAATTCTCTACACCGACCGGATGGACGAAGCCCCCACGCCGGAAGAGTAGCCTCCCCTGCCGGGAAACGCGGAGCACACCGGACTGCAAAGCCTCCGGAAGACGGGAGCACCGAAGCGTGCAGGCACACACACGGGGCAGGGTTTCCCGGACGGAGAACGGGTAAAGCCTTCGGAGAACGGGAACACCGGAGCGCGCAGAGACACACGGGGCAGGCCCCTTCCGTCCGGAGAACCGGCAGAAGGGCGAGTCCCGCAACGGTCAGACCAGTTCGCGGAGGTGTTTCAGATTGCTCTTGGCGGTGGCGACGACCTCGTCGGCTCGGCCCGAGAGAATCAGTTTGGTCATGGCCAGCGCAAAGCCCTTCATCTGCTCAAACTCGACCTTCGGGGGCATCGCCAGCGCATTGGGGTCGGTCCGGACGTTCACCAGAACGGGACCCGGGGTATCGAAGGCCTCGGTCAGCACCGCCTCTACGCTGTCGGGCGCATCCGCCGTGAATCCACGGATGCCCATGGCCCGGGCAATGGCCTCGAAATCGGGATTGCACATGTCGGTCTGCCAGTCGGGAAGTCCAGCGACCTCCATTTCCAGTTTCACCATCCCCAGCGAACGGTTGTCGAAGACGACGATCTTCACCGGGAGCTTATACTCCACGATCGTCGCCAGGTCGCCCAGCAGCATCGAGAGTCCCCCGTCGCCGCACAGTGCCACGACCTCCTGTCCGGGCCGCGCGAAGGCCGCGCCGATGGCCATGGGAAGGGCATTGGCCATCGAGCCGTGGTTGAACGAGCCGAGCATCCGGCGGCGGCCCGTGGCGCGCAGGTAACGCGCTCCCCACACACAGCACATACCCGTGTCGACGGTGAAGATCGCACTGTCGGAAGCCAGCGAGTCGATCAGCGTCGCTACGTATTCGGGGGCGATATTGCCCGTACTCCCCCGCTTCGAGGCCACGGCCGCCATGTCGTCGCACAAGGCGCGGTAGATTTTCAGCTGACGGTCGAGGAACGTCCGGTCGGAACGTTCGCGCAGCATCGGAAGCAGGGCCTGCAGAGTGTCCTTCACATCCCCGGCAAGCCCCAGTTCGACCCGGGCGCGGCGGCCGATGCGCTCGGGACGGATGTCCACCTGCGCGATACGGCACTCCGAGGGCAGAAAACAGTCGTAGGGGAAATCCGTGCCCAGCAACAACAGCAGGTCCGATTCATGCATGGCTCCATAGGCCGAAGGAAGGCCCAGCAGGCCCGTCATGCCGATCTCATACGGATTGTCGTACTGCACCTCCATCTTCGCCTTGAAAGTATATGCCACGGGAGCCTTGAGCATCGCGGCGAGCCGCACGACCTCGTCGTGGGCTTCGCGGGCGCCGATGCCGCAGAAGACCGTGATGCGTCCGGCCGAACCGATCATTTCGGCCAGCTGCCGCAGCTCGCCGTCGAGCGGACGGTAAATGCCGTGCGACGGCAGCGGTCCCGAGGCTCCGGGGCTTTCGGCGCAGGGGCTGGCCGCCACGTCGCCCGGAAGTCCCACTACGGCCACCTCGCACTTGTGGACGGCGTGCTGCAATGCGGCAGGCAGCATCCGCGCGAACTGCGCGGGAGTGACGGCCATCTGGTTGTAACCGCTGCAATCGTCGAAAAGACGGATCGGATCGGTCTCCTGGAAATAGCCCGTGCCGAACTGATCCGACGGGCAGGTCGAAGCGATGGCCAGCACGGAGCAGTTGCTCCGGTGGGCGTCGTAGAGTCCGTTGATCAGGTGGACGTGCCCCGGACCGCTGCTGCCCGCGCAGCAGGCAATGCCGTTGAGTTCGGCTTCGGCCGCAGCCGCGAAGGCCCCGCTCTCCTCGTGGCGCATGTGGACCCACCGGACGGTTCCGGCGCGACGCACGGCGTCGTTGACTTCGTTCAGGCTGTCGCCCGTCACGGCGTAGATGCGGCGGATACCCGCCCGGCAAATGGTTTCGACCAGCTGGTCGGCTACTTTCTTTCCCATAATATCGGTATTTTCAACTGTTTGCATCGTCCCGTAAGCGTCCAAGATCAATACCAAAGTCGCCGAAAAAAAGTTCCGTCCGCAACGCATTCGGGCGCTGCGGACGGAATGGTGTCCGGAAAGAGTGTATCGCGTTACCCGATCTCCATCAGAACGGCGTCGGTAGCCACGGTCTGCCCCTGACGGACCAGAATCTGCTTGACCGTACCGGTGAAATCGCTCGTGATGGCGTTCTCCATCTTCATCGCTTCGAGAACGGCGACCTCCTGTCCGGCCTTCACCGCGTCGCCGACCTTTACCTTGAGTTCGATGACGCGGCCCGGCAGCGGAGCCGTCACGACGTTGCCCGTGATCACGGCCTGCGGCTCCCCGGCGGGCTTCTCCTCGGCCTTGGCAACAGGTTCGGCGGGCTTCGAAGCCTCGTAGGCCTTCACCTTCATATTGGTAAGGAAAGTCTTGGCGACCAGCGGGAACAGCTCCAGCAGCAGCACCTCCTTCTCGTTGGCGGCGAGTTTCACTCCGCCGGCTTCGGGCAGCTCGGGGTTGGGCTGCATCTGGTATTTCGAGGTGTCGTAGGGAGTCTCCTCGCGCACGCCGCAGATCTTGAAACGGAACTCGGGGTCGATCTTCACCGGCGTCTTGCCGTACTCGCCCTTCACGAGCCCCACGAACTGCGACGACTTGTTGGTGTACATCGGACGTCCGGCCTTCTCGTCGAGGGCGCAGTTGACGGCCTGGGCACCCACGATCTGCGAAGTGGGAGTCACCAGCGGTGGCAGACCCGCAGCCAGGCGCACCGACGGAATCAGCTCCATGGCGCGGGGCAGGATCTCCTCGGCCTTGAGCTGCTTGAGCTGGGCGACCATGTTCGAATACATGCCGCCGGGAATCTCGGCCTTCTGCACCAGTTCGTTCGGGGCCGGGAAGCCGAAATAGGCCTCGATCTTACGGCAGGCGTCGATCGTGCCATTCTCGTCGTCGCGCTGCGCCGCGGCGATCGCCCGGTCGAACAGGGCGTCGATCTCGGCGGGAAGCGTGTCGGTCACCGGGTTGAACGCCTTCGGCTCGGGTTTCTCGACGCCGAAGACCGACTGGTTCAGCTCCTTGCGGATGTCGCGCAGCCGGGTGTTGATCTTGGCCACGGCCTCCATGTTCACGCCCGTTTCGATGCCCAGCTTCTTGCAGAAGACGTGGATCAGCTCGATGGCCGGGGCGCCCGTGCCTTCGGCGAAGTACCAGCAGTTGGTGTCCACGATGTCGGCCCCGGCGATGATGGCCGAAAGCACCGAAGCCAGTCCGTAGCCCGGTGTACAGTGGGTATGGAAATCGACGGGAATCGAAAGGTTCTTCTTCAGCAGGCGCACCAGCGTGGCGACGCGGCGCGGCGGAATCAGACCCGACATGTCCTTGATGGTGATCATATCGGCACCCAGCTCCGCCATCTGGCGGGCCTTGTCGAGGAAATAGGCGTCGGTGAAGACCGGCTTGGGATTCGACTTGCCCGTCAGCTTGGCCCAGAAACCCGGCTCGGGGTATTTCGGGTCCACGGTATAGCAAACCGCACAGTCGGCGATGCCGCCGTACTGCTTGACGTATTTGACGGTCGATTTCACGTTGTCGACGTCGTTCAGGGCGTCGAAGATCCGCATGATGCCCAAACCGCTCCGGATCGAATTACGGCAGAAGCCGTCGATAATTTCGTCCGTATAGGGCGAGTAGCCGAACAGGTTGCGGCCGCGCGAAAGGGCCGTGAGTTTCGAGACATCGCCCACTGCCTTGTAGATGGTTTCGAGGCGCGTCCACGGATTCTCGCCGAGATAACGCATCACCGAGTCGGGAACGGCGCCGCCCCACACCTCCATCGCATAGAAATTGGCATCTTTGTAGAACGGCAGGCAGCGGTCAATCTGCTCCTGGTTCATACGCGTTGCAAACGACGACTGCTGGCCGTCACGCAACGTAAGGTCTCTGATTTTGAGATTTCTCGCCATTTTGTAATATCAATTTAAGGGTTCTTTGGCACGAATCTATTGTTATTCCAATAACAAAGGTAATAAACCCTCACGAATATGCAACTTTTTTCCGGGGAATTTTCAGGAAAAACACCTCATCTGCTTTCTTTCCGTAAAAAAAGGCGAAAAACAGAACAATCATCCGCCCGACCTGCCGCCGGGCACGAACAGTTCCCGGTCGGGAAGCCCGTCGAGGTACTTGCGCTTGAAGATATTGACGCAGAAAACGAACATCGCCAGCATCAGCGGCCCGAAGATGACGCCCATGAACCCGAACAGCGACAGGCCGATGAAGACCCCGAAGATCGTGACGAGCGGATGCACGTCGGCCATCTTCTTCTGCATGACCATCCGCACGAGGTTGTCCACCTGCGTGACGACCAGCGTGCCGTACATCGCCAGCCCGACACCCTGTCCCCAGTTGCCGTCGAGGCTCATGTAGGCCGCCAGCGGAAGCCACACGAGGGCCGTGCCGACGATGGGCAGGATCGTGGCGAAGCAGGTCAGCACGCCCCAGAAAAGCGGCGCGGGAACCCCGAAGGCCAGGTAGCCGATGTAGGCCACCACGCCCTGCGAGACGGCCAAAAGCGGAATGACGATGGCGTTCGAGCGGACGATCATGTGAATTTCACGCATCACGCTGCGTGCCACGCGGCGGTCGAACGGCAGGATTTCACGGCAGTAGGTCTCCATGCGCAGGCCCCCGATCAGCATGAAATAGAGCACGAAGAGCAGCACGACGAGGTTGACCGAGAAGTTCACGATGCCGCCCACGAGCCACTGCCCCGCCTTGGGAAGGTAGCCCAGCACCGATTGCAGGTTGCTCTCGGACCAGAGGTCGTAGCCGGTTTTCTGCTGGATGAGGTCGGCGACGTGGCGGACCGGCGTGACGACCGACTGCGGGTCGAGGGCCACACCCTGGATCTTGTCGACGACCATCCAGACGATCAGGCTGATCGGAATGAGGAAGAAGAAGATCGCCTCGCCGAGCAGCAGCGACGCCGCAAGGCTCCGCCGCCACCGCCGCCGTTCGCTCAGGAACCACATCTGACGCCGCAGCAGCACGTAGATCGTCACGGCCCCCAGCAAACCGCCCAAAAAAGGAGTCAGCTCGACGAAGATCGTGAGACCCAGTCCCGCAATAAGCACGAAAAGCGAATAACGCCAGTATTTTTCACGCACCGAAAGCATACTCCCGGCCCCGCGCAAGGAACGTGCCGCAGGCTTCCGGACCGGACCGCCAAAATGTTGAAACATTGTCGACTAAAAAATAGCAGTATTCTGTTGCGGCGCACAAATATTTGATATATATTTGCGCCATGGAAAGAATGGCCGAAATCGTCCATAAGGACACCCCGAAAATGAATACCCGTCATTGGCGAAAGCCGCTCTCAGAACACACATACGACTGACGAGGGATATTCCTGCAGAAGGAATGTCCCTCGCGGCTTTTTTCAAAACGCCCGAATCCGGAAACCAAAACGTCGCAAAAACGAAAACACGCGATCCATTCACAACGAAAAACCCAAAAATCCCTTATTCACAAAAACCAATGTTTATGAAGAAACTTTTCCTTCTCATGCTCTCGATTTTCGCATGCTGCGCAGCCGATGCGCAGGTGACGACTTCGGGAATGAACGGTACGGTGACCGACATCGACGGGCAGCCGCTCGTCGGCGCTACGGTGATCGCCGTGCACACCCCCTCGGGCACGCAGTACGGCGCCATCACCAACAAGAACGGCGACTACAACCTGCAGGGACTGCGCACGGGAGGCCCTTACACGGTGACCTTCTCGTTCGTAGGCTGCCAGTCCGTCGAATTCCCGGGGCTGATGCTGTCGCTGGGCCAGACCCTCAAGCGCGACGCCGTCCTCAAGGACAGCCAGCAGCTCGAAGCCGTGGTCATCACGGCCGACGGCAAGAACAGCTCGATGAACGTCAACCGAGCAGGAGCTGTCACCAGCATCTCCAACGAGCAGATCGAACTGATGCCCTCGGTCAACCGCAGCATGAACGACATCATGCGCCTCACGCCCCAGGCCTCCTCGACCACCTCGGGACTCGCAATCGGCGGCGGCAACTACCGCCAGTCGTATGTGACGGTCGACGGCGCGGCATTCAACAACATGTTCGGCATCGGCGGCAACCTGCCCGCAGGAGGCTCGCCCATTTCGCTCGACGCACTGGAGCAGGTATCGGTGTCGGTAACCCCCTTCGACGTACGTCAGAGCGGCTTCACGGGAGGTGCGATCAACGCCGTCACCAAGTCGGGAACCAACGACCTGAAAGTTTCGGCATACCTCTACTCCAAGAGCGACCAGCTCCAGGGCGACAAGTACGACGGCGGCAAACTGTCGCTGAGCGAGATGCGGAACAACACCCTCGGATTCAGCGTCGGCGCCCCGATCATCAAGAACAAGCTCTTCGTGTTCGCCAACTTCGAGCGCGAGTGGAACACCACGCCGGGCAACTCCCGGCTGGCCCGCACGAGCGAAAGCCAGGATTTCGGCAGGGACCTGCAGTACAACCGCCCGACCACCGCGAAACTCGACGAAATGAGCCGGTTCCTGATCGACAGCTACGGCTACAATCCCGGCGCCTACCAGAACTATTCGGTGAAGACCCCCGGCTACAAGCTCATGGCACGCGTGGACTGGAACATCAACCGCAACCACGCGCTGAACGTGCGGTTCAGCAGGACGCAGAACAAGTATTCGTCGGCCCCGTCGTCGTCGATCTCGCCGCTCAATGCCAAATATGCGTACGATAAAGACAACTACGGCCGCACCTCGATCTACGCCATGTATTTCGGAAATTCGCGCTACTATCAGGAGCAGAACTTCACGTCGGTGGCCGCCGAACTCAACTCCCGCTTCATGGACAGCCGCCTGACCAACACGCTGCGCTACACCTATTCGCACCAGTACGAGCCGCGCAGCTACGACGGCGGCATCTTCCCGACGGTGGACATCCTGGAGGCCTCCGAGAGCGGCACGAGCGCCCTGTACGCCTCGTTCGGACTCGACCCCTTCACCGAAGGAAACCTGCGCGAAGTGTCGACGCACATCGTAACCGACGAAATCGGCTACACGCTGGGCAAGCACCGGCTGGTGGCCGGCCTGCAGTTCGAGCACAACCTGACCACGAACGGTTACCTGCAGGGCGGCGCCGGATACTACGTCTACGAGAGTTGGGACGACTTCAAGAACGACAAGGCCCCGCTGGCGTTCCGCATCGCACACGGCAACAACGACGCATTGTCGCAGGCGTTCCCCCAGTTCTCCCACATGCAGTATTCGGTCTATTTCCAGGACGAGATCAACGTGAGCGAGCGTTTCAAAGCGACGGTCGGACTGCGTTTCGAAGTTCCGGTCTATCCGTCGATCTCGGGCAACGAAAACAAGGATTTTACGGAGATTTTCGCGGAACACGGCGGCTACAAGACCTCGGACATGCCCAAGGCGCGTCTGTCGGTGGCTCCCCGCGTAGGCTTCAACTGGGACATGACCGGCGAGCGCAAGTATATCCTCCGCGGAGGTACGGGCGTATTCAACGGCCGCCTGCCCTTCGTATGGCTCGTATCGGTGGCCGGAAACAGCAACACCATCCAGAACGGACTGACGCTTTACAGAGACGACAAAGAACGGACAAAACCCATGCCGTCGTTCCACACCAATGTCAAAGACATGCTGGAAGACGTATACAAGGGAACCTACGAAGGACATGACCTGGCGGCCAACACGCAGCCGACCATTCTGGACAAGAACCTCAAAATGCCTTCGACGTGGAAAAGCTCGCTGGCCCTGGACCTGAAACTTCCGGGCGACGTCAACCTCAATATCGAAGGTATCTACAACAAGGACTTCAACTCGGTGACCGTCACCAAGCTCGGCATGGTCGAGAGAGAGGGCGGCATCCAGCTCCCGGGCGAACCCGGCACACGCACCTACTGGGATAGCCAAAATATCAAGAATAAAGACGGCGAGACCGTCAATCCCTATCTGATCAACAATACCGACGATCTGGACGGTTACTACGCCTCGATCTCGGCACAGGTGTCGAAAACCTGGGGATTCGGCCTCTCGGTGATGGCGGCCTACACCTATTCGAGCGCCAAGAACGTGATCGACGGCATCGGCGACCAGGTGACCTCGGCATTCAGCACCAACACGTTCAACAAGAACGGTTCGAACGTGCCCGAACTGGGTTACGCATCCTACGTGTCGCCCCACCGCATCCTGCTCAACGTCGGCTACCGCCTCGCGCACAAGAGGGGCGCGTCGAACTTCGGTCTCTACTACGAGGCGTTCCGTCAGGGATATATCGGTTCGTACTCCTATTCGCGCTACTCCTACACGATGTACGTGCAGAGCGGCAAGTACCAGAATCCCGTGACGAACGACCGCGGCGCCGTGAACCTGATCTACATCCCGACCCGCGAGGAACTCGACGGCATGCCGTTCACGTCGGACGAAAACAGGGAGGAGTACTGGAAATTCATCCAGAACGACGACTATCTCTCGAAGCACACCGGCGAATACTCGAAGCGCGGCGGCGCCGTGATGCCCTGGCAGCACATGCTGAACTTCCGCTTTTCGCAGGACTTCTACATCAACGTCAAAGGCAAGCGCAACACGATTTCGCTGGGTCTGGACGTCAACAACATCGCCAACATGCTCAACCGCGACTGGGGCAACGTGAAACAGATCAGCACGACCAATATTCTGAAATACGAGAACGACGCCTACACGTTCGACAAACCCACTTGGTCGAAGTATGCCAGCACGATTTCGACCTGGTCGGCGATGTTCAGCATCCGCTACACCTTCAACTGATCCTCCGGAATCAGTCCCAAAAGAGAGGAGGCCGGTATGTACCGGCCTCCTCTCTTATTATAAGGTCCTATTCACAGCAGCCGTTCCCGCAGGGCGTCGCATGCGGCGTCGGGATCGCGGTGGTCGAAGACGAAGCCGCGGATGCCCAGGGCGGCAGCCGCCTCGATGTTCATTTCCCGGTCGTCGATGAAAAGCGTCTCGGACGGCGTGAGGCCGTAGCGTTCGAGCAGGATTTCGTAGATGCGCGGCTCGGGCTTCACGGTACGCTCCTCGCAGGAGACCACCTCGCCGTCGAAAAGCCCGTAGACGGGGAAGCGGCGCAGGAAGTCGATGAACTCGCGCGACATGTTCGAAAGCACGTAGAGTTTGTACCCCGCGGCTTTCAGGTCGCCGACGAGCCGTTCGGTCGGCCTGACGGGTTCCTGCAGGTCGACGGCCAGCCGGAGGACGGCGGCACAGGTTTCGCAGGAGCGGCCGGTCATCTCGCTGATGGCGGCGGTCACTTCGGCGAGCGTCGACGTACCGCGGTCGTACTCCTCCCAGAAGAGCGGCATGCGCGGAGCGCGGAGGAAACTGAAAAATTCGAGCAGTTCGGGGGTGCACTTGCTTTTATCACGGGCGAAAAGGACCCCGCCAAGGTCAAAAACGATGTTTTTCATGGTTACAAATATAATAAAAATTCCGTTGGTGCGGGATTTGCAGGGTGTCCGGGAAACATTCAAACCTATGAATCACGGTATAAGCATCCTTTTCCGCGCCATTCCGCTCGCAATGGCCGCCTTCTGCTTCGCTTACGGAGCCTACGTCTTCTCCGCCGGGACCGACGCGGCGCGCCTGACGGCCGGACCCGTCGTCTTCTACCTCGGGTCCATCTGCATCGCGCTCTACTGCACCGCCGCAACGATCATCCGCCAGATCATCGGAACCTACACGGCCGCCGCGAAGTACCTCTTCCCGGCGATCGGCTACGCGTTCGCCGTGCTGACGCTCATCAGCGGCGCATTCATCATCTCCTCGCACTGGCCCGGGGCGCTGGTTACCGGGCACGTCGTCTGCGGACTGGGACTGATCACGGCCTGCGTAGCCACGGCGGCGACCTCGTCGACACGTTTCAGCCTGATTCCCAAGAACTCCGCCGACGACACCTTTTCGATCAACACGGCGGGATTCACCCGCGCAGAGTCGTCGCTGCTGATCTTCATCGTCGCCGCCGTAGCCGCCGTAGCGTGGATCTGGTGCATCCTGCTCTACACATGCGGAACACTCCCGGCGCACATCGTCGCGGGCAGCGTGATGTTCGGCATCGCCTGCGTCTGCACGTCGCTCATCGCGCTGGTAGCCAGCATCGCCCGGCAGGCCCGCGGCAGCTACACGATGGCCGAGAAACGCAAATGGATGAGTCTCGTGCTGACGATGGGCGCACTGGCCTTCGTGCTGGGGCTGGTCCTGATCTTCGTATTCTGGGGCGAAACGATCAATTTCGTGGGATTCGTGCTGATCGGACTGGCGCTGATCTGCTGGAGCATTTCGAGCAAGGTGATCCTGCTGGCGAAAATCTGGCACGCCGACTTCCCGCTGGCCAACCGCATTCCGATCATCCCCGTACTGACGGCGCTGGCATGTCTGTTCCTCGCGGCATTCCTCTACGAAGAGGCGTTCTTCCACGCCAAATTCTTCGTCCCGGCGCGTGTGCTGTCGGGATTCGGCGCCATCTGCTTCACGCTCTACTCCATCGTCTCGATCCTCGAAAGCGGAGCCGGCAAGAAAGCGTAAGACGCAAAAACTTCGTTCGATGTCAGAGGCGCAGGTTTGTGCTTAAACGAAGCGGGGCACGGATGGGTAGTATAGAAATACGTCCCATTCGTGCCCTGCAAGTATAAGCGCAAAGATGCCTATATAATCGAAAATTACAAATCTACCAATGCCTCGCCGGTCATCTCGGCAGGCTGCTCCAGCCCCATCAGTTTCAGCACCGTGGGAGCCACGTCGGCCAGGATGCCGTCGTGCACGGCCTTCACGCGGTCCGACACCACCACGATGGGCACGGGATTGAGCGAGTGCGCCGTGTTGGGCGTGCCGTCGGCATTGACGGCGTTGTCGGCGTTGCCGTGGTCGGCGATCATCACCACCTCGTAGCCGTTGGCCCTGGCGGCCTCGACGACCTCAGAAACACACTTGTCGACAGCCTTCACGGCCTTCACGATGGCGTCGTAGACCCCCGTGTGGCCCACCATGTCGCCGTTGGCGAAGTTCAAGCAGATGAAGTCGAATTTCTTCTCGCCCAGCGCAGCGACCAGTTTTTCAGCCACCTCCGGGGCCGACATCTCGGGCTGGAGGTCGTAGGTCGCCACCTTGGGCGAAGCGACGAGGATGCGCTCCTCGCCGTCGAATTTCTCCTCGCGGCCGCCGTTCAGGAAGAACGTCACATGGGCGTATTTCTCCGTCTCGGCGATGCGCAGCTGCCGGAGGCCCTGCTTCGAAACCCATTCGCCGATGGTGTCGGGCACGTTCTCCTTGTCGAAAAGGATGTGCAGGCCCGTGAACTTGGCGTCGTAGGGAGTCATGCAGCAGTAGTAGAGCGGCATGGTGTGCATCCCCTCGGCGGGCATATCCTCCTGCGTCAGCACGACGGTAAGTTCCTTGGCGCGGTCGTTGCGGTAGTTGAAGAAGATCACCAGGTCGTTCGGACGGATCAGGCCGACGGGCTGTCCGTTCCCGTCGACGCGCACGACGGGCTTGATGAACTCGTCCGTAACGCCCTCGTCGTAGGATTTCTGGACGGCTTCGACCATGTCCGACGCCTTCTCGCCGATGCCGTTCACCAGCGCGTCGTAAGCGATTTTCACCCGCTCCCAGCGTTTGTCGCGGTCCATGGCGTAATAACGGCCGATGACCGTGGCCACCCGGCCCGTCGATGCGGCCATGTGCTTTTCGAGATCGGCGACGAAGCCCTTGCCGCTGCGCGGGTCGGTGTCGCGGCCGTCCATGAAGCAGTGCACGAACGTATTTTCGATCTTATATTCGGCGGCGATGTCGCAGAGTTTGAAGAGATGCTCCAGCGACGAGTGCACGCCGCCGTCCGACACGAGGCCCATGAAATGCACGTTCACACCGTTCTCCGCGGCATATTCGAACGCGGTTTTCACCTCCGGGTTCTGCATGATCGAGTTGTCGCGGCAGGCGCGGTTGATCTTCACGAGGTCCTGGTACACGACGCGGCCGGCGCCGATATTGAGGTGGCCCACCTCCGAGTTGCCCATCTGTCCGTCGGGCAGACCGACGTTCTCGCCGTCGGTGCGCAGTTCGGCATGGGGGTATTTCGCGGTCATGGCCGAAATGTATTCGGGATGCACGGTCGAAATCACGTCCGCCTTGTCGTGACGGCCGTTTCCCCAGCCGTCGAGGATCATGAGAAGAACTTTTTGTGTGCTCATATATGCTTCATTTTTAATTATTAATTCATTTTCCGTACCTTTTGGTGGCAAAAGGTACCCAAAACCATCCGCATGTCGTTCTCCATGGGATCGTCCTCCGGCCCTCGGACGCCCTTTTTCCGCTCCGAACGAGAATGCGGAACCCAATGCCGCCTGCGGCGGCTATTTCAACTGTGCCCCGATCAGCTCCACGGCCTTGTCGATGGCGGCCTGCAACCCCTCGGGGTTCTTGCCGCCGGCCGTCGCGAAGAAGGCCTGGCCGCCTCCGCCGCCCTGCATCAGCTTCGCGGCCTGGCGCACGACGGCTCCGGCATTCACGCCGTGGGCCGTGATCTCGTCACCCAGCATCACCGTCAGCGTCGGCTTCCCGTCCCAGACGGAACCCACGACGAAGACCAGCTTCGGCAAACGCTGACGCAGGTTGTAGGCCAGGTCCTTCACGAAGTCGGGACGGCGGTCGGTCTGCGTGGCGAAAACCTGCATCCCGTGACGCTCGGGCGTCGAAGCGGCGATCTTGTCGGCCCACTGGGCCACCTGCTCGCGGCGCATCGACTCGACCTCCTTCGAGAGGGTCTCGTTGCTTTCGAGCATCTTCTTCACGGCCTGCACGACCTGCGGGTTATTGAGATATTCGGCGATGTTGCGCATCGTGTCCTCGGCGGCGTAGAGGACCTTCTCGGCCTGCTCGCCCGTGACGGCCTCGATGCGGCGCACGCCGGCAGAGATGGCGCTCTCGGAGAGAATCTTGAAGAGACCGATATTGCCCGTGGCGCTGGTGTGCGTACCGCCGCACAGCTCGACCGACGACCCGAAACGGACCATGCGGACCTTATCGCCGTATTTCTCGCCGAAGAGCATCATCGCACCGCACTTCTCGGCCTCCTCCTTCGTAGCCTCGCGGTTCTCCACGAGCGGGTAGTTGGCGCGCACGGCGCGGTTGACGAGCCGTTCCACCTCGCGCAGCTCCTCGGGCGTCACCTTTTGGAAATGCGAGAAGTCGAAACGCAGGATTTCGGGCGTCACCAGCGAGCCTTTCTGCTCGACGTGCGTGCCGAGCACCTTGCGCAGCGCCTCGTGCATGAGGTGCGTGGCGGTGTGGTTATTGGCCGCGGCCTGCCGCTTTTCGGGGTCCACCTTGGCCGTAAATTCGGCCTCGGGGTTCTCCGGAAGCTGGTTCACGATATGGATGATCAGGCCGTTCTCCTTCTCGGTGGCCACGACCGGGATGCGCTCGTTGGCGCTCTCGACCGAGCCGATGTCACCGATCTGGCCGCCCGAGTTGCCGTAGAACGGCGTGCGGTCGAAAACCAGCTGGTACGACGTCCTGCCCTTCGACGTAACGCGGCGGTAGCGCGCGATGCGGACCTTCTCGGTCAGCGTGTCGTAGCCCGTGAAGACGCTCTCGCGGATCGGAAACAGCTCCACCCAGTCGTCGGTGTCGACGGCGGCGGCGTTGCGCGAACGCTCCTTCTGGGCCTGCAACTCCTTTTCGAAGGCGGCGAGGTCCACGCCGACACCCTGCTCGCGGGCGATCAGTTCCGTGAGGTCGATCGGGAAACCGAACGTATCGTAGAGTTCGAAGGCGTCCTTGCCCGAAATGAGCTCCTTGCCTTCGCCTTTGGTTCTGGAGATCACGCCGTCCAGCAGGCTGATGCCCGTGGCCAGCGTACGCAGGAACGAGGCCTCCTCCTCCTCGATAACCTTCCCGATAAGTCCCTGCTGGGCCTTCAGCTCGGGGAACTGGCCGCCCATCTGCTCCACCAGCCCGGGGACCAGGCGGCAGAGCGCCGGCTCGGTGAAACCGAGGTAGGTGTAGCCGTAGCGCACGGCGCGGCGCAGGATGCGGCGGATGACGTAGCCCGCCTTGACGTTCGACGGCAGCTGGCCGTCGGCAATCGAGAAGGCGATGGCGCGCAGGTGGTCGGCGATCACGCGCATGGCCACGTCGGCCTTCTCGTCCTCGCCGTATTTTTTGCCCGACATCTCCGCGATGCGGCCGATCGTGGGCTGGAAAACGTCGGTGTCGTAATTCGATTTCTTGCCTTGCAGGATCATGCAGAGGCGCTCGAAACCCATGCCCGTGTCGACGTTGCGCGCGGGGAGTTCCTCCAGCGAGCCGTTGGCCTTGCGGTTGAACTGCATGAAGACGAGGTTCCAGATCTCGATCACCTGCGGATGGCTCGCGTTGACCATCTCGCGGCCCGGCTTCAAGGCGATCTCCGCCTCGTCGCGCAGGTCGAAGTGGATTTCCGAGCAGGGTCCGCAGGGTCCCGTCTCGCCCATCTCCCAGAAGTTGTCGTGCTTGTTGCCGCGGATGATATGGTCCGCAGGCAGGTACCGGAGCCAGTAGTCGTAGGCTTCCTGATCGAACGGCACGCCGTCCTCCTCCGAGCCTTCGAACACCGTGGCGTACATCCGCTCGGCGGGCAGTCCGTAGACATCGTGGAGCAGTTCCCAGGCCCACTCGATCGCCTCCTTCTTGAAGTAGTCGCCGTAGGACCAGTTGCCCAGCATCTCGAACATCGTATGGTGGTAGGTGTCGTGGCCGACCTCCTCCAGGTCGTTGTGCTTGCCCGACACACGCAGGCACTTCTGCGTATCGGCCGCACGCGGATACTTGCGGGGCGCGTTGCCCAGGAAGATGTCCTTGAACTGGTTCATGCCCGCGTTGGTGAACATCAGCGTGGGGTCGCCCTTGACGACCATCGGGGCCGAAGGCACGATAACATGCCCTTTCGACTCGAAGAAGTCGAGAAAGGCCTGACGGATTTTATTCGATTCCATTGTATATTGATTTATCCTATTTTTCCGTTATTCGATTCGGGTTGCAAAATTACACATTTTAAACTAAATTTGCATCCTATTAAAGGAGATTTTTCCGCGATGGGTGAAAAAGGACACAGATTCGGAACCGAAACGCTTCGGGCCGGCGCCGGAGAGCTGACGCACGAGGCGCAGGTCCTCACGCACGGCGTGGTGACGGCTCCGTTCCGGCTCCGCACCTACCGCCTGATCCGCAAGATCCTGATCGGATTCATCCTCGTGTCGATCGCCAACGTCCTCTTCTCCTACTTCTTCTACACGCCCAAGATGTACCGCATCCTGCGCGACAACCGCGAGACGGTGATCAAATACCGCATCCTCCAGGACCGCATCCGCACGGCCCAGCAGCGTGTCGACGAAATACGCCACCGCGACAACTACGTCTACCGCTCGCTCTTCTCGACCGACACGCTCTCGATCCCGGGCGTGTGGCAGCCCTACCCCGATTCGAAATACGCCCCGCTCGCCGACGACGACTACGCCCCGCTGATGGTCGGGACGTGGCGGCAGCTGGACGCGCTGGCCCGGACGATCTACCTCGAATCGGTGTCGTTCGACGAATTGCAGCAGTTCTCGAAGAACAAGGAGCAGCTCTCGGCGGCCGTCCCGGCCATCTGGCCCATCGACCGCTCGGCGTTGCACAACAACCACATCGGCGCCTTCAGCGCGCGCCGCATGCACCCCGTGCTGGGCTACATCCGCCCCCACACGGGCATCGACTTCGGCTGCGACCGCGGCACTCCGGTCTACGCCACGGGCGACGCCGTGGTCGAAATAGCCTCGGCCAACGGCTTCAACGGCGGCTACGGCAAGCAGGTGCTGCTCAACCACGAATTCGGTTACAAGACGCGCTACGCCCACCTGAGCGAAGTGCTCGTGAAGCCCGGCGAGCGCGTCACGCGCGGCCAGGTCATCGCCCGGACGGGCAACACGGGGCGTTCGACGGGGCCCCACCTCCACTACGAGGTGATCCACAAGGGCGTGCCCGTCAACCCGATCAACTATTTCAACCGCAACATGACCCCCGAGGAGTACGAACGCCTGATGGAGAACATGCGCGAGACCAACTTCGAAAAGCTCTGACATGGCAGGTAAAAAGGATTTAGAGCGTCTGCGCAGGCGCAGGCGGCGCAAGCAGCGGATCATCCGCGCCACGGTCCACCTTTTCGTGTGGCTGGGGATGGCGGTGCTCTACTACGTGGGCTTCTCGGTCTTCTTCGACACGCCGTTCGAGTACCAGATGAAGCACTCGACCGACCGCCTGCGCCGCGAATACGAGGCGCTGTCCGCCCGGTACGACTCGCTCTCGACCGTCCTGGGCAACCTCTCGGAGCGCGACCGCAACGTTTTCCGCATCCTTTTCGAATCGGAGCCGTACGACTTCGACTCGGAGCACGAACAGCGGCAGAGTTCGACCTACGAGAAGATCGTGGGCCGCTCGACGCGCCAGCTCAAACGCGAACTGCGCGAAAGGGTGAGCGAGATGGAACGACAGCTCGAAACGCTCAACGCCTCGTACCTCGACCTGCAGGCGCGCATCGACACGGCAGGCCGCAGGTGCGACAACATCCCCTCGATCCAGCCCGTGATCAACAAGCAGCTGACGCTGCTCACGGCCTCCTACGGCATGCGCATCCACCCCTTCTACAAGACGCTGCAATCGCATCAGGGCGTGGATTACACCATCCCCGAGGGTTCGCGCGTCTTCGCCACGGCCGACGGCGTGGTGCGCGACGCGGCACAGCGCAACTCGACGCAGGGACAGACCGTGGTGATCGACCACGGCAACGGCTACGAAACCTCGTACAGCCACCTCTCGAAGATCAACGTCCGCAAGGGCCAGACCGTACGGCGGGGCGACATCATCGCCCTCTCGGGCGACACGGGCCTTTCGCTGGCCCCCCACCTCCACTACGAAGTGCGGCTCGACGGCATGCGCGTCGACCCGATCCACTACTTCTTCATGGAGCTGACCCCCACCGAGTACCAACGCCTGATGCGCATCGCCCAGACCGGCATGCAGTCGTTCGACTAACCCGCCCGGAAGCCGGGTTTCAGAACGGCCCGGCCGGCACGAAAACGACCTCATGGAAAATTCCCGAATACGCCTTCTCCTTTTAGACTTCGACGGCACGCTGGCCGACACCCGGCGGGCCAACACGCTCTCCTACGTCGCGGCGCTGGGCGAAGCCGGTCACGCGCTCACCGAGGAGGAGTACGCCGCCAACTACTTCGGGATGCGGTGCGACGAGTTTCTCACGCGCTTCGGGATCGCCGACCCCGCCGAGCGCGAGCGGCTGCGGCTGCGCAAGATCGCCCTCTACCCCACGTTTTTCGACACCGTGCGGCTCAACGAACCCCTGTGGGCATTCTGCCGGCAGTTCCGCGCCGACGGCGGCCGCGTGTGGATCGTCTCCACGGGCAGCCGGGCCAATATCGACAACGTGATGCGCCACCTGGGAATCGGCGGACCGGCGGCAGAGGGCGAGGTGTCCGGAAGGGACAGCCGCTCCGCCGGAACGTACCCCGCGGCCTCCGAACCAGACTGCCGCTCCGACGAAACGGACCCCGCAGCCCCGCTCGGCCGGGTCGACGGCATTCTCTCGGGCGCCGACGTTGAGCGTCCGAAACCCGCCCCGGACTGCTTTCTGGAGGCCATGCGCCGCGAGGGATGCACGCCGCGCGAGACGCTGATCTTCGAGGATTCGCCGATCGGCATCGAGGCGGCACGCCGCAGCGGAGCGTCGTATTTCGTGGTAAAGCTCTGATCCGCTACAAATGCCGGATAATCCGGCATGGATTACCTGCCGCCACGACATTGGCGGGGATCGAATGCGTGACCACGCTTCCGGCACCGATTGTGGTACCGTTACCGATCGTCACCCCGGGCAGGATCACACTTCGGCCGCCGATCCATACGTTATCACCAATGACTACGGGGGCTGTAACGGAGTTCCAGAAGGTGGAGTTACCGCTTCGCCGCTCCGACGGGTCCGTCGGATGGGAAACGGTGTAGATATGCACCCCGGGGCCAATGCCCGAATAATCGCCGATCGTGATCCGGTTGCAGTCGAGAAAGACGCAGTTCATATTGATCTCGACATTCCGCCCCAAGTGGATATTCTCCCCGTAATCGACGAAAAAGGGAGCCGCTATCCAAACATTCTCGCCCCGCGAGCCGAGCAGAAGATCGAGCAGTGCCGACAAACGTACGGCATCGGTCGTCGGCGTGTTGTTGTACTCGGTCTGCAACCGCTTGGCCAGATGCCATCGCTCCAGCAATTCCGGAGAGCCGCAATCATAATTCTCCCCGGCCAGCATTTTCTCTTTTTCCGTCTTCATACCGACTTATCCCCGTTTGCAGATCACATTGAAATCGCAGAACTTGCAGGTGTCGGCGTCCTCGCACTGGCGGAAGGGAACCGCCGGATCGTAGAGTTCCGCCAGCGTTTCGCGCACCAGCTCCTCGAACCGTTCGGCATAAAGCGTGTAACGGCCGCCGCGGACGCCCGTTTCCCTGTCGTCGAGCGTCGGCAGGTAGTCGGGACGGTTCATCGCCCGCACGTAGTAGAGCGCGGGTTCGGCGTCGACGCCCCGTGTGCGGTAGAGCATCATGGCGTAGAGCAGGGTCTGGAGGATGTTCGAAAGCCGCTGTTTGCCCTCGCCGCGGAAGAGGCTCTCCACCCCGGCGAACTCCAGGTGCGGCGCCCCGGTCTTGTAGTCCACCACGCGCAGCGTTCCGTCGTCCAGCGCGTCGATGCGGTCGGCAATGCCTGCGAACTTCACCGCCGTCTCCCCGCCCTGCGTGCGGAACGGGAACGCATAGGCCACCTCCTGCTCCAGCCCCGTGACCGTGAAAGCGTCGTGCGCCGCATCGTAGGGCATCACCCCGCCGCGCAGGTAACGCGTGACAATGTCTTTGACCAGCAGCAGGTTGCCCGTATAGTCGTCGGTCGTGGCCGCGGGGTCCTGCAAATAATTCTCATTGATCGCCGCCTCGACCGCCGCGGCGATCCCGCCCGTGCGGATCATCGCCCGCAGGGTCTCGCCGGGGTGCGCCTCGCCCACGACCCGGGCATAGAGTTTCTGCACCGCGGCGTGAAGGATCGTGCCGAACATCGGGGCGTCGACCTCCTCGGCGATCTCGTCGTCGGCCTGGAGCCGCGCCACGGAGTGAAAGTAGAACCGCAGGGGGCAGGCCACATAGCGGAAGAAAGCCGTCGGCGAAAGCGTGGCCTTCGATTCGGGGTCGGTGAAGCGTCCGAGACGCTGCATGATCCCCTCGTCCTTCCGGACTTCGATCGGATCGGTCTCGGCGAGGTTGACATCCACGCCCACCTCGACCTTCCGGACGGGAAATCCGCTCTCGTAGTCGAGCTGGTAGATGTAGCGGCTCGGCTCGCCGGTCGATTTGTCGTCGGCGTGCGAGCAGTAGAGCATCCACACCCGCCGGGCACGCTGCACGAGGCGGTAGAAATAGTAGGCGTAGACCCCTTCATGATGTTCGGGCGTGGGCAGTCCGTAGGCCGCCCGCAGGTTGTAGGGCACGAACGACGCCTGCGCCATGTGGTTGCCCGGGAAGTTGTCGTCGTTCATCGAGAGCAGGACGACGTTTTCGAAATCGAGGTTGCGGGTTTCGAGGATGCCCATGACCTGCACCCCTTCGAGCGGCTCGCCTTCGTAAGGGATGCGCACGGTCTGCAAATGGCGGCGCAGCAGCGAGGTGTAAACCTCCGTCGTCAACTCGATGTCGCACTCGTCCAGCGAATTGCGGAGTTTGGAAATCTCCTCCGAAATCACGGCCAGAAACTCCACGCGCTGACGCCGGTCATCACCCTCGTAGGGCGTCCGGGCCACGGCGGCGACGACCCGCAGTAGCCAGTCGGACAGCTCGCGCCACCCGGCGGCGGGCGAAAAGATCATCCGCAGCAGGTCATTGCGTCCCAGCCATGCGGCGTCGACCGAAATGCGCCGTTCGCGCACGATCTCGTCCTGCATGGCGCGGGTCTCGCGGGCGTCGCTGTCCGCGACGTAGGGATGCGCGAGGATGCCCACGGCGTCGGCATGGTAGAAGGTACACCCCGCGCCCTTTGTACGGCGGTGGGCCTGTAACTCCACGAGGCGTTCGACGAAGGTATAGGCCAGGCTGGCCCGCAGCGGATAGCCCATCGTGACGTTGACCTTCCCGATCTCGGGCGGCAGGGCGTAAAGCAGCGGCAGAAGCAGGTTCTCGTCGGTCAGTACCACGGCAGTGCGCTTGTCCAGCGGTCCCCGGGCGGCCAGTTCCCGCAGGATGGCGGCGGCGTGCTTGCACTGCACGGCGTTCGACACGGCGGCCACAGCGGTCAGCTCCTTCGGACGCTCCATATTGTCGTGCGACACGTCCCCGCGCGGCGGGAACTGCACGACGTTCTCGCGCACGAACATCCCGGCCTCCTGCTCGGGACGGTCTTTATAATAGGAGTCGTAATCCCAGTAGAAATCGGTCTCGGCGGCCGTCGAGAGGAAGCGGAAAAGCTGTTTCTCACACTCCGACAGGGCGTTGAACCCCGCCACGACGTACCGCCGGGCCTCGGGAAAGACGTACCCCTCCCCGCGTATGCGGTCGGCGGCGGCCCGCTGGACCATGCCGTTGTAGGCGATGCCCAGTTCGGAGAGCCGTTCGCGGAAGCGGTCGTAAACCGGACCCAGGGTCTTCCAGATCGCCAGGAAGCGGCGCTTCTCCTCCGAGAGGTCGGCTTCGTTGGCGAGCGTCGACCAGAAACGCAGGATTTGCAGCTGCGCGGGAGTGAGGTACGAAATGTCGGCCTCGATCTCCTTGATCTCCGAGATGTTGCGGAACAGCATCGCGGCGTCGATCCGGTATTTGTCGATGGTGTCGAAGTCGGTCAGGAGCATGTCGCCCCAGAAATAGAACTTGTCGAACGGCTCGGCGTGATACTCCGAATAGATTTTATAGAGTTCGGTGATCAGCCGCACGCGGTCCCCGGTGCGGAGTCCCGAAATCTCGGTCGTCAGGTCGTCGACCGTCACCCACCGGGGCTGCCACATCGGACGCCCGGCGATGCCCGTCAGGGCGTCGACGAAGAACAGCCGCGCACGGCGCGACGGAAAGAGCATCGCCCTTTCGGAAAGTCCCTCGCCGTAACGTTCGTAAAGGTCCCGGGCAACTTCGCAGAGAAAGGTTTTCACGATAAAAATGCATTATTAGATCCGCACCGGATACCCGCTGATGCAGGCCGTATCCGCCTCCGGAGGCGTTCACAATTCTGACCCTCCCCCAAATCCCCTCCCCGGAGGGGACTTTACGCCGCAGGCGGCAAAATCAGCGTATCCGGCCAAACGGACCTTTCGGCAGACTATTCCACCCGCGTTATGTCGCCGCCCATGAACTTCGCGCCGCTGCGCACGACCGGCGGAGCGCCCTTGTAGGTGATCTTGCCTCCGGTCGAGGTCTTGCCCTGGAAACGGTCGGTCACCCACAGCGCGGCAGCGCCCGAACTGGTGACATTGACCTCGGCAGCCATCACCTCCAGCCCCGCGGCTTCGAGTTTTCCGGTCGAGACGAACAGCGAGAGATAGCGCACCGCGCCCGTCAGCGTCGCCGTGCTCTTGCCCGTCAGCTCCATCTTGAGGTCCTTCACGTCCAGTTTGGCCGTCACCTGCGCCATGCCGCCCACGGTCATGTCCAGAAGCGTCGCCGCGAGCGTTCCCTCGAACGACGCCACGGCATCGGCGATGGCGATGCGCTCCAGCGAATTGTAATAGACCGTCACCGAAGTCCGCTCGGGACGGCGGGCGTCGGAGCGTTCCGTGATGCGCAGCACCTTGTCCCTCACCTCGGCGCGGAATTTGGTCGTATAGGAACCTTTGGTGTCGTAGACGATCTTGGGGGCCTCGGTGTCGGGAACCTGGACGAACCTGACATCGAGCGGCGCCGACACTTCGACGGCGGTAAACGACGTGAGCCATTCGCGGCGTTCCCCGGCTTCGGCGGGCTGCTGCGCCCGGCAGAGCACTGCGGCGGCCAGCATCACGGCCGTCAGAATCATTTTCTTCATAACAAGGTCTTGTTTTACCTCCGCTAAATTACAAAATTATTGCGAAGTTCGGGATTTGTTTTGTATTTTTACCCGTTAAAACGAAATTTCGGACAGTGAGAGCGAAGATTCTGAATGCGAGCGCCGGGTCGGGAAAGACCTACCAGCTGGCCTACAAATACGTCCGCGACGTGATCGGCCAGCCCGGTCTCTACCGCCATATCCTTGCCGTGACCTTCACGAACAAGGCCACCGAGGAGATGAAATCGCGCATCCTGAAGGAGATTCACTGCCTGGCCTCCGGCGCCGCAAGCCCCTATCTGGCAAACCTCTGCCGCGAGCTGTCGCTCGACGAGCGTTCAGTGCGCAAACGCGCCGCCGAGGTGCGTTCGAAAATCCTGCACGACTACTCGCGTTTCACGGTGCTGACGATCGACACCTTCTTCCAGCGTATCCTGCGGGCCTTCATCAAGGAGCTGGGCATCGACCTCAATTACAACGTCGAGATCGAGACGGCGTCGGTGCTGTCGAAGGGCGCCGACACGCTCATCGAGCAGATCACCGTCGACCGCGACCTGCAACGCTGGCTCACGGAGTTCGTGCAGGAACGCATCGACGAGGGCCGCAAATGGGACGTCCGCGACGGCATCCTTTCGCTGGGCGGCGAACTGTTCAAGGAGAAGAACAAGGACGCGCTGTCGGTGCCGCGCCCGCGCGAGGAGCTGGGCCGGATCGTATCGCGCGCCACGGCGCAGGCCGAGGCGACGAAAAAGCTGTTGCAGGAAACCGCCGCAAAGGCCGTCGGAATTATCTCCCGGGCCGGGCTTACGGCCGCCGACTTCTCGGGCAAGAGCCGCAGTTTCGCCAACTGGTTCTTCTCGGTGGCCGCGGGCGAGCTGAAACCCTACGGCGCGACGGTGGCCAAAATGGCCGCCGCGCCCGAGGGCTGGGGCGCCAAGGGGTCGCCCGCGCAGGCGCTGGCCCCCGAGCTGCAGCCCCTGCTGCGCGAGATGTGCGACATCTACGACGCCAACCGCAAGAGCTGGAACACCTGCGACCTGCTGCGCGAAAACTACCGCAGTTTCGCCCTGCTGTCGGACCTCTACAAACGGGTGCAGCAGCTGTGCGACGAGCAGAACACGATGCTCCTCTCGGAAACCAAATACGTCCTCTCGGAGTTCATCGGCCACAACGACGCGCCGTTCATCTACGAGAAGGTGGGCAACCGTTTCGAACGCTTCATGATCGACGAATTCCAGGACACCTCCCTGAAAGAGTGGGAAAACTTCCTGCCCCTGCTGCAAAACGCCATGGCGCAGTCCGCGGAGACCTCGGTGCTGATCGTGGGCGACATCAAGCAGTCGATCTACCGCTGGCGGGGCGGCGACTGGAAAATCCTCCACGGCAAGGCCCAGCAGGCGCTGGGCGCAGGCGACACCGAAGTCGAGGTGCTGCGCGAGAACTGGCGGAGCCTCCCCGCGGTGGTGGCCTTCAACAACCGCATCATCGAACGGATCGTCGCCGCGGACAACCGCGCACTGAACGAAACCCTCGCAAAGGCCTCCGAAGAGGGTTCCGTCGATCCGGCGGAGGCCGCCGCGTTGCGCGACACCCTCGCCGACGCCTACCGCGGACACGCCCAGACGCCGCGCCGCAAGGCCGAACACCCGGGCTACGTCTCGGTCGAGACCTTCGCCGAGCGGCCACCCGTCGTGGAGCGTATCTGCGCGCTGATCGACAAGGGGTTCCGGCCGTGCGACATCATGATCCTCGTGCGCGGGGCCACCGACGGCGCGAAGGTCGCCGCCGAACTGCTCGACTTCAAACGCCGCAACGAGGAGCCGCGCTACCGTTTCGACGTGATGACCCAGGAGGCCCTGATCGTGGGCAACGCCCCCGTCAGCTCGTTCATCGCCGCAGCCCTGCGGCTGGCGCTCAACCCCGACGACTCGCTCTCGCGGGCCGTCTACAACCACTACCTCGGCCATCCGTTCGACCGGCCGCTCGACGCCCCGGAACGCGACTTCTTCCGCTCGGTGCGGCTTCTGTCGCCCGAGGAGGCGTTCGAACGGATCGTCATGCGCCACGCCCTTCAGGGCGACCGCCGGCAGACGGCCTATCTGCAGGCCATCCACGAGCAGATCATCTCGTTCTGCGCGACGAAGATCGCCGACATCGCGCTGTTCCTCCGCTGGTGGGAGGAGACGGGCAAGAACCGCTCGCTGTCGGTCGACGAGAGCGCCACGACGGTCGAGATCACCACCATCCACAAGGCCAAGGGACTTGAAAAGCGGGCCGTGCTCATCCCCTACTGCTCGTGGCCGTTGGACCCCAAGTCGAGCGGCACGGTGCAGAACATCGTCTGGGCCGAGGCCCGCGGCGGCGGAGCCGAGGAGATCGGCCGCTTCCCGGTGAGGTACAAGAAGGCGATGGCCGAATCGGGCTTCTCGCCGGAGTACTACCGCGAACTGGTCTACGCCCACGTCGACAACGTGAACCTGCTGTACGTGGCCCTCACGCGCGCCGCCGAGTCGCTGCACGTCTTCATCCCGCAGAAGGGCGGCCGCACGGTCGGGGGACTGCTGCTCCAGAGCATCGCAACCGACGGCGACAAGGCCCTGCTGGGCGACTTCGAAGGACGCCGCACCGCCGACGAGACGGGCGAACACTTCGCCTTCGGGGAGTTCGCGGGTCCCGTCGCGGGCGGTTCGAAACGCTCCGAGGCCGAGCACGTCATCCTGGAGGAGTATCCCACGGCGCAGGCCGACCTGCGGCTGCGGCTCCCCTCGCAGCGCTATTTCGAGGACGGCGGCGAGGTCGAACTCTCGCCCCGGAACCTCGGCATCCTGATGCACAAGGCCTTCGAGCAGGCCGACGACGAGGCCGAGATCCACGAGGCCGTGCGCGGCATGCAGGCCGACGGCACGCTGTCCGAAGCCGAGGCCGCGACCCTGCGGCAGATGATCGCCCGGGCCTTGGAACACCCCGAGGTGCGCGAATGGTTCGGCGGAGGCTGGGAGCGCGTGCGCAACGAGAACGAAATCATCATCCCCGGCAGAGAGTCGACACGGCGTCCCGACCGCGTGATGATCGACGGACGGCGGGCCGTCGTCGTCGACTACAAATTCGGCCTGCGCGACGCCGAACGCTACCGCCGGCAGATGCGCGAATACCTCCGCCTGCTGGGCGAAATGGGTTATGCCCCGGCCGAGGGCTATCTGTGGTACGTGAAACTGGGAACGATTGAAAAAGTAGAGCCATGAGAAGCATCCTCCGAAGCCTTCCCGCCGCATTCCGCCGCCGGGGCCTCCGCATCGCCGCGACCCTCGTGCTGCGCGCCGTGCTGAACCTGGCGGGACTGGCGGCCCTGCTGCCGGTGCTGACGCTGGTGCTCGATCCCGCGGGATTCGAGGGCGGCGGGCCGCTGGCCAGGGTCTACGCCTGGTCGGGCGTCGCCTCGCCGCGCACGTTCGCACTCGCGGTCTGCGGGGCCGTCTTGGCGTTCATCGCCCTCAAATGCGGCGTCAACTTCCTGCTCGCACGCGCCGAACGCCGCTACATCTACGACCTCTACCGCACCCTCTCGCGCCGCCTCTACATCGCCTACCACGACCGGGGGCTGGCCTTCATCAACAATTCGAACTCCTCGGTGCTGGCGCGCAACGTCAACGTCGTCTGCCTGGCATTCGCCGCCGGGGTCCTGCGCCCCGCCGCCGCGATGATCGCCGAAGCGATGCTCTTCGTCCTGCTGTTCGCTTCGCTGGCCCTCTACACGCCCCTCGCGGCGCTGCTCTCCGTCGCGATCTTCCTCCCCGCGGTGTGGCTCTACTACGCGCTGGTCCGCAACCGCATCAACCGTTACGGCGAACTGGAGAACCGCGCCCAGCGCGAGAAGTCGCGCCTCGTGGCCGAGACCTTCCGGGGATACGCCGACATCGAATTGAGCGGCGCCTTCCCGGGGATGCTCCGCGCCTTCGACCGCACGATGAACGAAGTGGTGCGCACCCGCTCGCGCGAGGCCGACATCGGCCAGCTGCCCCAGCTGTTCACCGAGATCGGGCTTGCCGCGGGCATGGCCCTGCTGGCGGCCGTGAGTTTCGGCGGCGGGCAGTCGCAGCTGCTGTTCGGCGTCTTCGCCGTGGCGGCCCTGCGGCTGATGCCCTCCGTGCGCGGCATCATGTCGGGCTGGGCCACGATCCGCTACAACCGCTACACCATTCCCATCCTGCGCGAAGCGGCCCTCCACGAGCCGGACTCCGCGCACCCCGGGGTTCCGACGCGCGAAACGCTGCCCTTCGAGCGCGAAATCTCGGTCCGCAGCCTCTCGTTCCGCTTCACCGAAGAGAGCCGGGACCTTTTCCGCGGCCTCACGTTCACCATCCGCAGGGGCGAACGCATCGGCATCCGCGGAGCGTCGGGCGTAGGCAAGACCACCCTTTTCAACCTCCTGCTGGGCCTTTACGAACCCACATCGGGAGAAATCACCGTCGACGGCACACCCCTCACCGCCGCAAACCGCCGGGCATGGCAGAACCGCATCGGCTATGTCTCGCAACACCTGTTCCTCACCGACGGAACGCTTGCGGCCAACGTCGCGCCGGGTGTCCCGGCCGCCGAAATCGACCGCCGGCGGGTCGCCGAAGCCCTCGAAGCGGCCCAGCTGGGCGGATTCGTCGCCTCGCTGCCCCGGGGGATCGACACCCCCGTCGGCGAATGCGGCAGCCGCCTCTCGGGCGGACAGCGGCAGCGCATCGGCATCGCACGCGCCCTCTACCGACGTGCCGACGTGCTTTTCTTCGACGAGGCGACCTCGGCGCTCGACAGCCGCACCGAAGGGGAGATCAACCGTTCGATCGCCTCGATCGCCGCGCGAAACCCGGGTCTTACGCTGCTGGTGATCGCCCACCGCGAAACCTCGCTCGAATACTGTGACCGAATCATAACACTGGAAGGATAAGATGAAGAATCGGAGGCCATCGCATATTCCCATCTGCCAACCGCTGCCGAGCGCTGTTTCCGATGCCTGCGGCATCATTTACAAATCTGCCCTCACTCCGACCCTCACTCGGAGAGGGAGATGGCGTACGATTCACCCGGTCCGTACGATAGAGTATATCTTTGCACCCCCTGTGCGAAAAAAATGAACGCTAACGAACGCCTTATGAATTACACGATTGCCAATATCCGCGTCTCCCTGCCCGACGCCTGCACGGGAGAGCATTTCACCCGGGCCCTGCACCCGTTCCAAACGACGGAGTACGGCCCTGCGGACCTCGCGCTGGAGATCGTCCCCCGGATTCCGAACGAAACCGGCTACCGCGAACTCAACAGCTTCGAGTTCACCGACGCCGATGCCGACTGCCGTTTCGGCGCCGACGCGGCGGGTTATCTGCTCGAAATGACACCCCGCGACGGCAGTGCCCCGGCCCGCTACCGCATGGCCTACGGCGCCACAGAAGCCCGGAGCGACATCACCCCCGGGCACAACCCCGCGCTGTTCCGGTTCGGGGTCTGGATCCTTTTCAACATCGCGGCGCTGCCCCGCGGGGCCGTGGCCTTCCACTCCTCGGTGATCCGCTACCGCGGCCGGGGAGTGCTGTTCCTCGGCGAATCGGGAACGGGCAAAAGCACCCACACGCGGCTGTGGCGCGAGCATATCCCGGGCGCGGAACTGCTCAACGACGACAGCCCGATCATCCGGGCCACGGACAGCGAGGCCTTCGTCCACGGTTCGCCGTGGAGCGGCAAGACGCCCTGCTACCGCAACGAACGTTGCCCGATAGCCGCCGTCGTACGGCTCTCGCAGGCCCCGCACAACCGCATCCGCCGCCTGCGGCCGATCGAATCCATCGGAGCCTTGCTCCCCTCCGCACCCCCGGCCTTCGCCCGCGACGAGCGGCTTTCGGACGACACCTGCAACCTGCTCTCGCGGGTGATCGCCCAGGTTCCCGTCTACCACCTGGAGTGCCTGCCCGACGCGGCGGCGGCGCAGCTCGCCTGCGACACGGTTTTCAACGGTAAGGCGCTATGATCCTGCTCCCCAACCAGCTCTTTTTCGCCGAGGTCGAGGCGATGCTCGCCGAAGGCCGCGAGGTTCAGATCCGCATGAAGGGCCACAGCATGCGGCCCCTGCTGCGCAGCGAACGCGACCGGGTCGTGCTGGCGCCCTGCACCGACCCCGCGCGCCTGCAACCGGGCGACGTGGTGCTGTTCCGCTGCTGCGGCCGCCACATCCTCCACCGCATCGTCCGCCGCGACGGCGAGCGCCTCACGCTCGCGGGCGACGGGAACTACCGCATCACGGAACAGTGCACGACGCGCGACGTCATCGGCGTTGTCATACGGGTTATCCGCGCCTCGGGCCGCACCGTCGGCTGCGACTCCCCCGGCTGGCGGCTCCGGTCGCGCCTCTGGCTCGCGATCCCGCCCTGGCTGCGGCGGCAGGTGCTGCGCGTGCTCTGGCATTCGGGCTGGAAATGAAAAAAGCAGGGCTTTGAAAGCCCTGCTTTTCCGTCGTGACGTTTTCGAAGTCCCGGGGAACTCCGAATGGATGTGCCGAACTCCTTGTGTTTTTAATTTTAGAGAAGCTGGTTTGCACTTAAACGAAGCACGGCGCGGATAGGTAGTACCGAAGTAACAAGCGTGTTTTTGATTTTAAGCGAGAGAGTTTCGTGCATCGCGAAAAAAATCCCCGGATGGGTAGTACCGGAGTACGTCCCGTTCGGGGATTTGAGGAATGTGCGGAAATACCCGCTTAAAATCGAAAACTATTCGCCCAGCGCGAACCGCTTGTATGCGACAACCGTAGCGTCCTTGTCCGCCTTGTGGATGTAGTCGGCGATCGATTCCTTCTCGCCTACCACCGGCTGTGCCAGCAGCGTGTTCTCCTCGAAGAACTTGCGCATCTTGCCTTCGGCGATCTTCTCCAGAATGGCTTCGGGCTTGTTGGCGTTCTTGGGATCCTGCTTCATGGCCTCCACGGCGATCTTGCGCTCGTGCTCCACGACCTCTGCGGGGCAGTCTGCCTCCGAGATCGAAACGGGAGCCATAGCCGTAGCCTGCATCGTGACGGTGTGGGCGACCTCGGCGGGAATCTCCTTGTTGAAGCCCAGGATCGTACCCAGCTTCTTGTTGAAGTGCACGTAAGCGGCGCAGTAGGGAGCCTCGATGCGGCCGTAGTAAGCCAGCTCGATCTTCTCGCCCGTCTGACCCGATTTCTCGGTCACCATCTCCTCGACGGTGCGGCCTTCGTCGTTCTTCGAAGCCATCAGCGCATCGCGGTCGGCAGCGTCGTTCTTCACGGCGACCTCCAGCATGGCCTCGGCCGAAGCCGCATACTCGGAGTTCTGGGCCACGAAGTCGGTCTCGCACGCCAGGCAGAGGATGTAAGCCTTCTGGCCTACGATCTTCGTAACGACGACACCCTCGGTAGCGGTGCGGTCGGCGCGCTTGGCGACGATGAGCTTGCCCTTCTCGCGGATAATGTCCTGAGCGCGTGCAAAATCACCTTCGGCTTCGATAAGGGCCTTCTTGCAGTCCATCATACCGGCACCGGTCATTTTGCGGAGCTTCATTACATCAGCAGCTTTGATTTCCATAATCTTGTCCTTTCTCTATAAGGTTCGTAAATACAATTATTCTGCCTTTTCCTCGGCGGCCTCGGCAACGGCTTCGGCTGCTTCTGCAACAACTTCGGCTGCTTCTGCGGGAGCGGCAGCAGGCTCCTCGTAGGGAGTCTCGACAGCGGCTACAACCTCTGCCACGGCAGCCTCCTCGGCATCGATCGCAGCCTTCACGGCCTTCTTGATGCGGGGCTTGCCCTCTTTCTTAACGGTTGCACCTTCGGCGTCAGCCTCCTGTGCCTCCTTCTCCTTTTCGAGCTTGCGCTCCTCGGTGCCCTCGGCGATAGCGGCGCACATGGCTTCGAGAACCACGGCGATCGACTTGGTGGCATCGTCATTTGCAGGGATAACGTAATCAATGTCGGTCGGATCACAACAAGTGTCTACCATTGCAAATACGGGGATGCTGAGGCGCTTGGCCTCCTTCACGGCGTTGGACTCCTTCTGCACGTCCACGACGAACAGAGCCGCCGGAAGACGCGTCAGGTCGGCGATCGAGCCGAGGTTCTTCTCCAGTTTCGCACGCTGGCGGGAGATCTGGAGTTTTTCGCGCTTGGAGAAATTATCGAACGTGCCGTCGGTCGCCATCTTGTCGATGGTGGACATTTTCTTGACGGCTTTACGTATGGTGGGGAAGTTTGTCAGCATACCGCCTGCCCAACGCTCTGTGACGTAAGGCATACCGACGGCTGCCACCTTTTCGGCAACAATGTCCTTGGCCTGTTTCTTGGTCGCTACGAACAGCACGCGGCGACCGCTCTTGGCGATCTGCTTGATGGCCGCAGCAGCCTCATCGATCTTCAGGACGGTTTTGTGCAGGTCGATGATGTGGATGCCGTTCTTCTCCATGAAGATGTAAGGAGCCATTTTGGGGTTCCATTTGCGCTTCAGGTGACCGAAGTGCGCACCGGCTTCCAGTAATGTATTAAAATCTGTACGTGACATTTTAATTCGATTCGTTGATTAATTTTAATTCTCTTTTCTTCAACCCTCCGGGTAGCGGCCTGGCCGGTCCCGGGGAGTTTTCCGCGGCGCGGCAACCGGGCGGTAATACGCGAATATATAATATATAGGTAGTCCGCTGGGTTTGGAACCGACGCCGTGCGTTGCCGAAATTCCGGTCGTGCGTATTAACGCTTGCTGAACTGGAACTTGCGGCGTGCACCGGGCTGACCGGGCTTCTTACGCTCAACCTCGCGGGAATCGCGCGTGAGGAATCCGGCCTTCTTCAGTACCGGACGCATCTCTGCGTCGATTTCGCACAGTGCGCGTGCGATGCCCAGACGAGCGGCCGAAGCCTGTCCCGTGATACCACCGCCATCGAGGTTGATGACGATGTCGTAATTCTCCGCCGTGTTGGTAGCCAGCAGGGGCTGCTTCACCTGATACTGGAGAATTTCGAGCGGGAAGTAAACTTCAAGCGCTTTGCGGTTGATTGTAATCTGACCCTTGCCCGGCTTCACGTATACGCGAGCCACAGCGGCCTTACGACGACCTACGGTGTTTACAACTTCCATAACTCTTACTTAATCTCGTTTAATTTAATAGTCTTCGGGTTCTGTGCGGCGTGGGGATGCTCTGCGCCGGCATAGACCTTCAGGTTCATGAGCAGCTTGTCGCCCAGGCGGGTCTTGGGCAGCATGCCTTTGACGGCCTTCTCGATGAGGAAGGTCGGTTTCTTCGCCAGATAGTCGGCAGGTGTAGCGAAGCGCTGGCCGCCGGGGTATCCGGTGTGACGCGTGTAGACCTTGTCGGTCATTTTGTTGCCCGTGAGCTTCACCTTCTCCGCGTTGATGACGATGACGTAGTCACCGCAGTCGACGTGGGGTGTGTAGCTGGGCTTGTTCTTGCCTCGGAGGATCTTCGCGATCTGCGATGCAAGACGTCCCAATACCTCGTTCGTAGCGTCGATCACCACCCATTCCTTGGTGACGGTCGCAGCGTTCGCCGAGATAGTCTTGTAGCTTAATGAATCCACTGTTTTTACGTTTAATTTAACTTATTGTAATCCGTTCCCCGCACATTGCGGGTGCGCAAAGGTACGAAAAAGTTTCTGATCTGCAAAAACAAATGAAAATCAAAATCGAAAACCGCGTAAAAAAACCGCAACGGCCCCGTATTCAGGACAATTGCGGTATTCTGAAGCCGGAGCGCGGCGCTATCGGACGCCCTTGGCGGCCGGAGGCAGCGGATAGGCCCGCCGGTAATCGACCGGGAGCACGAACCTCACGGCAACGGGCCGGCCGTTTTTCCGGCCGGGGGTCCACCGGGGCGACTGCCGGACCACGCGGACAACCTCCCGGGAGAGTGTCGAATCGGGTGACTGGAGCACCTCGGCCGACGACACCGAACCGTCGGTCTCCACGACAAAAGCGACCGCGACCAGCCCATGAAGGCTTTGTCCGAGCGTTTCGGGCGGAAATTCGGCCGTCTGCTCCACCCAGCGGCGGAAATCCAGCAGGCCGCCGCCGCAGAACTCCGGGTCGGCATCGAGCATCGCGGTCGAATCCCGCTTCCCGGGCGCTTCCGCCTCGCGGAAATCGAGCAGCTGCGTAACGCGAAAACGGACCTTCTCGCCGGCCAGCTCGGCCGGGGACCACAGCGGGATATCGTCGATGGCCCGCCGCACCAGTTTGGCGAACGCCCCGTATTTCCCGGGAGCACCCACGTCCATGTCGGTCACCGTGCCGTCGCGCTCGACGACGAAGCGCACCATGACCACCGCCGGGGGCGCCGGAACCGACGGTCCCAGCAGGCTGTCCACCCGTCCGAACGCCCAATCGCGGAAGGCGTCGAAACTCCGGCCGCGGAACAGCGGCAGTTTGTCGGCCACCGTGTAAGCCGTACAGTCTTCGGTACGAAGCCCCTCCGAAGTGCGTTGCAACAGCAGGTCGAAACGCATCCGGAGATAGACGTCATACGGCTTTTCGGCGGGCGTCCAGTCGGGAGCCGAGGCGATTGCCCGGCGAATCCGGTCGGCGAAATCCGGGTCGCTGAAACGCGGAGTGTCGATCTTCCGGACCCGTCCTTTCTTATTGATGCAGAACTCCGTTTCGACCCACCCGTTGTCCCCGGGGAAGAAGACGTCGTCCTCCAGTTCGAGGTGACGGAGCACCCAGCGTTTGAACTCGGTCAGACCGCCGCCCCGGAACTCCGGCATCACCTCCTCCCGGGCCGCCCGCCCCGTCGTGTCGGCCCGGACCGTGAAATCGACCGGGATGGAGTGCCAGACCCGCACGGGCTTACCCTCCAGCATCCCCGGCGTCCAGGCGGGCGAGCGGCGCACCACGCGGATGACGGCTTCGGACAAGAGGGAGTCGGGCGACGCCAGCGTCCGGACCCCGCCCACCGTGCCGTCGCGTTCGACAACGAAGCTGACCACCACACGGCCCTGGATACCGCGTCCGAGCGCCTCGTCGGGATAGACCAGCCGCTCCTGCACCCAGCGGCGGAATTCTTCGATGCCCCCGTCCCCGAAGGCGGGCATCGGATCGGCAGTCAGGTAAGACGCATCCGAAAGGGAATCGGGCAGCGAACCGGCCGCAGAATCTGAAACCGGGGCGACCCGTGAATCCGCAGCCGCGACGGCCGATGAGCCGGCAACCGGAATTGCCGGGGCCTGCGCAGCCGGAATGGCCGCGATTCCCGCAACCGGAGAACCGGCCGCAAGGTTCTCCTCCGCCCCGCCCCGGAAGGACGAAGCGCGCCCGGGCAGGAGAGCGCAAAGCATCCCTGCGACCAGCACGAAACGAATCGGATAGGAACTGTTTATCATTCACAATGTAAAGTTCGACCATTTATAAACAGGTGTCCGGAACCGGATCGGAACCGCCCCGAAATCGCACCGAAAGCACCGCGGGAGCAGGCCGGGAACGGCATCAATACGAGCGGGAGGAACCTCGGCTCCGGCCGGGGGCGCCGGTCGAGAACCGCAGTCCCGGCCGAATCTTGAAATCGACCGGCAGCGTGTATTTCACCCGGACAACCTCACCGTCCTGACTGCCCGGCGTCCACCGGGGCGCACGTTCAAGCGCGTGCATGACCTCTTCCGAAAATTGCGGATGCGGCGATTTGAGTATCTCCGCCATCGTAATCCGCCCCTCCTTGTCGACGACGAATGCCGCCACCACACGCCCCTGTACGCCCAGCTTCAGCATGTCCAACGGATATTTCACTTCAGCCATCACCCAACTCCGGAATTTATCCAGGCCCCCGCCGAAGAACTTCGGCATGATCTCGACGACCTGGTAAGCGTCCCTATCGTTATATTCCGCCCCGGCAGCCCCGGGACCGAAAGCGACCGGAATCGAGGCACCGAAACGGACCCGCTCCCCGGCAATCGTCGCCGGAGTCCACGCCGGAGCCGCCGTAAGCACCCCTCGCACCGCCTTTTCCAAAGCATCCTCGTCCCGGTATTTCGGTTCGGGGGCAGGAGTCATCCGCCCGTCCTTTTCGACGACAAACCGCAGGATCAGTTTCCGCGGCTCCGTGAGCGCACCCGGCCCCATCAGGCTATCGACCTGGCGCTGCACCCACACCCGAAACTCGTCCGGGCCGCCTCCGCAAAACGAGGGCCGTCTATCAGCCGTCGTATAGGTGTCGCAATCCTCGGCGCAAAGCCCCAGCTCCTCCTGGCCCGCAGGAGGAGCAACCAGCCGGAAGACGAACCGCATCTCCAGCTCCGTTTTCACGGGTTTCCCCTTCTTCCGTCCGGGCGACCACATCGGCGACAAGGCGATCTCCCTGCTGAGCCGGTCGGCGAAATGCCGCTCCTCGCACTCCGTGACCTTCAGGCCCGTCAGTCGGCCGTTCCTGTCGATCGTGAACGCCACCCCGACCTTCGCCTCATCCCCGACATCGTAGCGATCCGCCGGAAACCGCAGGCTGCGGATCACCCAGAGTTTGAAGCATTCCGGACGACCGCCCTGAAAAGAGGGACCCATCTCCTCGGGCCAAAGGCTGACTGCAACATCGGCACTCCTGTCGGGGGTCTCTTGCTTGCTGCCGTTTTTCACCGGTTCCTCCGCAAGCGCGGCGGCGTGCAGCAACATAAGGCACACGACCCATGCTGTCAAACGTTTCATGGCATTCGGAGTATTGAAGATTCGGTTTCGTAAATATAACGAAAAATGCGGGATTTACAACGGCACTGGCGCAAAAAAGAGGGTCCGGCAACCGGACCCTCTTTTATCAGGCATCGGGCACTGCGGCCCGGAACGCGATTCCCTATCCGAGGAACGAAAGCAGAATACCCGCAGCAACCGCCGAACCGACCACGCCGGCCACGTTGGGACCCATGGCGTGCATCAGCAGGAAGTTCGAAGGATCGGCCTTCTGGCCCTCGGTCTGCGACACGCGGGCGGCCATCGGGACGGCCGAAACGCCTGCCGAACCGATCAGCGGGTTGATCTTGTTGTCGCCCTTCGAGAAGACGTTCATCACCTTGGCAAGCAGCACGCCGCCGGCGGTTCCCATCGCAAAGGCGATCACGCCCAGCACGAGGATGAACAGCGTCCGCGGATTGAGGAACGCCTCGGCCGTAGCCGTAGCGCCCACCGTAAGGCCCAGGAAGATGACGACAATGTTCATCAGTTCGTTCTGCACCGTCTTCGACAGACGGTCCACCACGCCGCACTCCTTCATCAGGTTGCCCAGCATGAGACAGCCGACGAGCGGAGCGGCCGACGGCAGCAGCAGCGCGATGATCACGGTGATGATCAGCGGGAAGAGAATCTTCTCGGTCTTCGACACCGGACGCAGCTGGCGCATCTTGATCTTACGCTCCTTCTCCGAGGTCAGCATACGCATGATGGGCGGCTGAATCACCGGCACGAGGGCCATGTAGGAGTAGGCGGCCACGGCGATCGGGCCGAGCAGTTCGGGCGCCAGGATCGCGGTGAGGTAGATCGACGTAGGACCGTCCGCACCGCCGATAATGCCGATCGAGCCGGCCTCGGCGGGTGAGAACCCGAGCGCATAGGCGCCGATGAACGTCAGGAAAATACCGATCTGCGCCGCAGCTCCCAGCAGGAAGCTCTTGGGATTGGCGATCAGCGGACCGAAGTCGGTCATGGCTCCCACGCCCACGAAGATAAGGCAGGGATAGATGCCGAGCTTCACGCCCAGATAGAGGTAATCGAGAAGTCCCGCCTGGGCGACGAAAATATCCCAGTGGACGTGTCCCCCGGCGAAAAGCTCCGTATGGAACAGGTTGGCTCCGGGAAGATTGGTCAGCAGCATGCCGAACGCGATGGTCAGCAGCAGCAGCGGTTCGAACTTATGCTTGATGGCCAGGTACAGCAGGAAGAAGGCCACACAGATCATGATCAGGCTGCCCCACCCCATGTTGGCGAAGAGGCCGGCTACGCCGGTCGACTCGACAAAGGTTTTCAGACTCTCCAGCACGAAATTGGAGCTGGAAGTCAATGCACTCCACATAAGCCTATCCGATTACGATTAAAACGTCGCCTTCCATGACCGTAGCGCCCTGCTGCACGAGGACCTGCTTCACCACACCGGCGCGGTCGGCGTCGATGTTGTTCTCCATCTTCATGGCTTCGAGCACGACGAGCGTCTGTCCGGCCGCGATGGTATCGCCCACGGCCACCTTCACGCTCAGCACGGTGCCCGGCAGCGGACATTTCACGCTGTAACCCGACGTCGAGGGCGCGGGAGCGATGCGCGGCGAAGGAGTGGCCGTCGAGGGGGTTATCATGGCGCTGTTGGCCGACTTGGGAGCCGGGGCGACCTGGGGTTTGGAGACCGACGAGGCTTTCGCGCCCTCGATCTCGACTTCGTAATCCACGCCGTTGACCACGACGTGCGCTACGGTCGAGGCCTCGTTCACGTCGTCGATCTGGACGTTGTAGTTATGTCCGTTGATTTTCAAAGAGTAATCTTTCATTTTCTTTTTTGGGTTGTCTTGTTCCGACGCAGGGTCCTATCTCCGGTCGGGAAGCTGGGTTAAACCGTGAATTTTCGAATTCCAGGGCGAGTAGGCCCGCTTGATGTTGAGAATGGTCAGCACCTCGGACTCGCGGTCGTGCAGGGCACCCCTGTAGATCTTGAGCGCCGTGGCGATGGCTGCGATCTCCTCCTCGCTGATCATCGGCTGGGCGTCGACCTTCTTGCCGCTCGCCGGGCGGACCCGGAAGCAGGCCCCGAAGGCCTTCATAATGAAGATCAGCGCCACCAGCAGGATAAACACCAGGCTGAACCCGATCAGCGACACCCAGAGTATCTCGGACCATCCCCAGTTCATAACTGTCAGTATTGTCATCTTTTCAGTCTGTTAGAGAGGAATGTTCGAATGTTTCTTCGCGGGGTTCTGCAAACGCTTCGTAGCCAGCGACTGCAAGGCGCGGATCACACGGAAACGCGTGTTGCGCGGCTCGATCACGTCGTCGATATAGCCGTAGCGTGCGGCGTTGTAGGGGTTGGAGAACTTGTCGTTGTACTCCTGCTCCT
>OJPZ01000104.1_pt1 | contig 54580 bp, 43 predicted proteins | sample 1598611 | NCBI WGS metagenome assembly OJPZ01 (sample SAMN03922494, study PRJEB24848) | human gut metagenome | isolation source: stool sample | host: Homo sapiens | place: Germany | collected 2011-11
GGGCGCGTGCGCCCCCGCGAATAGGCGCCCGTTTCGAACGTTAGACGGGACGAAGCAGGCGGAGGCATCTGTCGGAGAGTTTTTGGTACTTTTTGCGGCCAAAAAGTACAGAACCCTCCGCGGTACAGGGCGGTTATGCTACCATCCGCCGCCCAGCGCCTTGCAGAGCGTGACGTAGTTGATATACTGCTGCACGACGAGATTGACGTGCGCCATCTGCGACTGGTAGAGACTGCGTTCGGCGTCGATCACGTCGAGGTAGTCGGACAGTCCGCTGCGGTAGAGCGCGCGGGTCATCGTGGCGATGCGGTCGTTGGAGAGCACCAGTTCGCCCGTGCGCTCGGTCTGGCTGCGGTAGGTGGTGATGGCCACCAGCGCCTTTTCCACATCGGCGAACGCCGTCAGCACGGTCTGCTCGTAGGTCTTGGCCGACTGGGTGTAGGCCGCCATCGCGGCCCGCTCGGCGTTGCGCAGCTTCCCGAATCCGAAAATCGGCTCGGCTACGGAACCCAGGGCATCCCATGCCCAGGGGTTCGCCGCAGTTAAACCTTTGATTGAGCTGGATGCCACGCCTCCTTTGGCAGTCAGCGAGATGGACGGGAATCGCGCGCTTCGGGCCTGCCCGGCCTGCGCCGCCGCCTGCAACATGTTGAAATGCGCCTCGCGGATGTCGGGGCGGCGTTTGAGCAGTTCCGAGGGCAGCCCCACGGGAATGTCCGCGGGACGGTAGTCGGTCAGCAGTTGCAGCCCTGCTCCGGACAGCTGTGCCCGGGAGGGCGTCTCGCCCAGCAGAATTCCCATCGAGAGCCACGTCTGCTCCACGGCGCGGCAGTACTGCGGTATGTCTGCCTCGGCGGTGTAGACCAGGCTCCGGGCCTGCTCCAGCGCCACGCCGTCGGACATGCCGTAGCGGAACATCGAGTCGATCAGCGCGGCCGATTCGCGCCGCAGCCGGAGGGTCTGGCGGGCGATCGAGAGGTCGCGTTCATACTCCAGCAGGGTGAAGTAGGTCGTGGCGACCTCGGCGGCCAGCGAGAGCCTGACACCCGCCAAAGCCCATTCCGAGGCGGCGATTTCGGCTTTTGCGGCCCGTTTGGCGTTGCGCAGCGCCCCGAACAGCGACAGCTCCCACGAGAGAGTCGGCTCAACGGCATACGACTGCACGATCTTCGTCTCGGGCGTATATTCGCCCTCGGCGGTGGCTTCCGCGCCGATCTGCGGCAGGTATTGCGCCCTTACGGTCTTGAGGTTGGCCCGGGCCTGCTGGACGCGCGCGGCCGCCACGGCCACGTCGCGGTTGTTCTCCAGCGCCTGTTCGACCAGCGCATCGAGCGTCGTGTCGCAGAACAGTTCCCACCAGCGTTCGCCCACGCCCGTCGTGTCGGACGAGAAGCCCGCGCCGTAGACGTAACTTTCGGGCGCTGCGACCTGCGGCGGGTAGAATTTCGGGGTGCAGGCGGCCAGCAGCAGGGCGGCTATTATGATTTTCGTTTTCATTGTGCTTCCTCCGTTTTTTGGCGTTCGCGGCGCTGTTCGAAGCGGCCGATCTTCCCGACGAAATAGTAGAGCGCGGGGTAGACGAAGATGCCCAGCAGCGTGGCGAAGAGCATGCCGCCCACGAGGGCCACGCCCATGATGTTGCGGGCCGTGGCGTAGACGCCGCTGGCGAAGACGAGCGGCATGACGCCCAGGATGAAGGCGAAGGCGGTCATGATGATGGGCCTTACGCGCAGCTTGGCAGCCCCGATGGCGGCATCCATCAGCGACGCGCCCTGCTCGCGGAACAGCCGGTCGGCGTATTCGACGACCAGAATGGCGTTCTTGGCTGCCAGCCCGATCAGCATGACGAGCGAAATCTGCATGTAGATATCGTTGACGTACAGGCTGTTCATCAGGTGCGTGCCGCCGACGAACAGCACTGCGCCCAGCACCGCCACCGGAACGCTCATCAGGATCGCCAGCGGCAGTCCCCACGATTCGTAGAGGGCCGCCAGCGCGAGGAACACGAACACGAGGGCCAGCGCGTAGACCAGTCCTCCGGTCTTCGAGGCGTTGGCCTCCTGGTAGGAGGTTCCGCTCCACGCCGTGCCGATGTCGTCGGGCAGCACTTCGGCGGCCGTGGCGGTGATCTCCCGCATGACGGTCGTCGTCGAGGCCCGCGCCGCGGGGGTGACGGTGAGCGAGACGGAGCGGTAGAGGTTGAACTGCGAGACGTATTCCACGCCCACGGTGTCCGCGACCTCGACGAGCGACGCCACGGGAACGCTCTCGCCCGAGGCCGAAGTGACGTAGTAGCTGTCCAGCGACCGCCGGTCGAGGCGGTAGTCGGGTGCGGCCTGGATGTAGGTCTGGTAGAGTTTGCCGAAGCGTGTGAAATTGTTGATGTACGCGCCGCCCAGCAGGGTGGTCAGCTCGCCGTAGAGCGTCCCGAGGTCCACGCCGGCGGCCAGCGCCTGCTGCTTGTCGATACGCAGCCGCCGCTGGGGAACCCCGGCGTCGAACTGCGTGGTGACCGAGGCGATCGCGGGATTTTTGCGCAGCGAATCCATCAGCCGCCCGGCGTTTTCCATCAGGTAGGCCGTGCCGCGCCCTTCGAGGTCCTGCACCTCGACCGAGACGCCCGAGGTGACGCCCAGTCCGGGAATCGAAGGCGGGATGAAGGCGTAGCATTCGGCCCCCGGAACCGCGACGTAAAGCTCTCCGGTGAGCCGCTGGGCGATCTGCATGGCCGAGAGTCTGCGGTCGGAGTAGTCGACGAGTTTGACGAAGATGATGCCGCTCGACGTCGAGGCGATGCCGGCCATCATGTTGAATCCCGCGGCGAACGACGTCGAGGCGACCTCGGGAAGCGTGCGGATCACGGCGTCGGCGTCGGCCATCGCCTGTCGGGTCACTTGCAGCGACGAGGCTTCGGGCGTCGAGACCATCACCATCACGTAGCCCTGATCCTCCTCGGGGAGGAATCCCGCGGGCAGTTTGCGCCACACGACGAAGATCACCCCGAGGACCACGGCCACGAACACGCCCGTGCGGGCGACGTGGCGCATCAGCGTCGGCGTGAAGGCCGTGTAACGGTCCATCTGCCGTGCGAACCAGCGGTTGAAGGCGGCGAAAAATCCCTTTTGCGACGGCTCCCGGCGTCGCAGCAGCAGGGCGCAGAGCGCCGGGGAGAGCGTCAGGGCGTTGAAGGCCGAGATGACCACCGAAACGGCGATCGTCACCGAAAACTGCTGGAACAGCCGTCCCGTGATGCCGCCGGTGAACGACACGGGGATGAATACGGCCAGCAGCACGACCGTCGTGGCGACGATCGGCGAGGCCACGTTGCGCATGGCCTCCAGCGCCGCCTCGCGGGGTTTCATGCCCCGTTCGATATTGACCTGCGCGGCCTCGACGACGACGATGGCGTCGTCGACCACAAGGCCGATGGCCAGCACCAGTCCCAGCAGCGAGATGATGTTGATGGAAAATCCCAGCAGCGGGAACAGCGCGAAGGCGCCGACGAGCGACACGGGGATCGCCACCAGGGGAATGACCGTCGCGCGCCAGTCCTGGAGGAAGAGGAAGATGATGAAGATGACGAGTATGAGGGCGATGACGAGCGTGCGGAAGATGTCCTTCACGCCGGCGTCGATGCTCGTGGTGCTGTCGACGATCGTGGCGGCCTCGACGCCGTCCGGAAACCGCTGCGAAAGGCGTTCCATCGCGGCCTTGACCTTGCCGCCCACGGCCACGGCGTTGCTGCCCGGCTGCTGGTAAATGACGATCATGGCCGTCGGGTCGCTCTCGTAGGACGAGCTTACGCCGTAGGTCTGGCTGCCGAGCGACACCTCGGCGATGTCGCCCAGACGGATCTGTTCGCCCGAGGAGGTGGTCCGCACGACGATGTCGGCGAACTCCGCGGCGGTGGAGATCTGCGGCGGCATGGTCACCGTATAGGTGTAGGCCACGCCGTCGGGAGCCGGCTCGGCGCCGAACTGCCCGGCAGGGTAGATGCCGCCCTGCTTCTCGATGGCGGCCGTCACCTCGCCGACGGCGATGCCGTAGTATTTCAGCACGTCGGGCCGCAGCCACACCCGCATGGCGTATTCGCCCGCGCCCATGATCGAGACCTTGCCCACGCCGTCGATCTTCAGCAGCTCGTTCTGGAGATTGATGTAGGCGTAATTCGAGAGGAACTCCCCGTCGTAGCGGCCGTCGCTGTGCAGCGAGTAGACCATCAGGAATCCCGTCATGGTCTTGCGTGTCGTGACCCCCTGCCGGGTGACCGTCGCGGGGAGTTCGGCCGTGGCCGACGAGACGTTGTTCTGGGTGAAGATGGCGTCGAGGTCGGGGTCGGAGCCGATGTCGAAGGTGACCTGCAGGACCATCGAACCGTCGTTGGCCGAGGTGGCCTGCATGTAGAGCATGTCGCTGACGCCCATCACGGCCTGGGCCACGGGCGTCGCCACGGCGTTGTTGACCGTCTCGGCGTCGGCGCCGTCGTAGGTGGCCGACACCTCCACGACCGGAGGCGTGATGTCGGGGTACTGTTCGATGGGCAGCCCCATGATCGAGATCAGGCCGACGAGCACGATGACGATGGCCAGCGAAATGGCGAAAATCGGGCGCGAAACAAAGAATTTTTCCATAGGACTACCGTTTTTCGAGACGCTTGCCCGCCTGCTCCGCAGCGGCGGCCTGTTCGGTCCTCCGCGCAGTCGGGTTTTCGGGGATCACCTTTGCGCCGTCGTGCAGTTTCTGCTGCCCGGCGACCACGACCCGTTCGCCCCGGTCGAGTCCCTCGTCGATGCACCACATCGCGCCGTAGGTGTCGCCCGGGGTGACGCGGCGGTAGTGCACCGTGCTGTCGGCCTCCACGACCCACACCGACGCGATGTCCTGCGTCTGGCTCACGGCCTGCTGGGGCACGACGACGCGCGGCCGCACAGGGCCCACGCTGGCCTCCACGCGGGCGAACTGTCCGGGTTTCAGCGTCTCGTCGGGATTGGGGAACATCACCACCACGACGAGCGTCCCGGTGGTCGACGAGACATCCTTGCGCGTGTAGTCGTAGATTCCTCCGAGCGGGTATCGCGAGCCGTCGGCCAGCACGAGACGGATGTCCGACAGCAGCCCTTCGTTGTCGTAGATCGAAGTCCGGTCGCCCGCATAGCGCAGGTACTGCGACATCGGAATCGCCACGTCGACCGTCAGCGTGTCGATGTTCGACACGGTCGTCAGCACGCTGAACTGCGTGCCGGGACCCACGTAGTCGCCCACGTGCGCCGCCGTGTGCTCGATGATGCCGTCGATGGGCGAGCGCAGCTCGGTGTATCCCACGTTCATGCGGGCGTTGCGCAGCGACTGCTCCGCCGAGCGCACCGAGGCCTCGGCGGCCTTCCATTGGGCCGTGTACTGGTCCAGCTGCGACTGGCTGATGGCGTCGATGCGCGCCAGCGGCACGGCGCGGTCGTAGTTGTTGCGGGCCTCGAGGGCCTGCGCACGGGCCGATTCGAGTTCGGCTTCGGCCGCCAGCATCGAGGTCGACAGCTGGTCGGGGTCGATGGTGAACAGCAGCTGGCCGCGCCGTACGGGCATGCCGTTGCCGTATTGCTTCGACGAGAGGTAGCCGTTCACGCGCGGCTGGATCACGGCGTCGAAGTTGCTCGCGAGGTAACCGATGAAACTCATGCGGTTGGGTACGCTGTCGACGGCGGCTTCGGCCACCCCGACCCGCAGGGGAGGCGCCGCCTGTTTCGGCGTATGTTGCGCGCAGCCCGTGAGGAGCGCGGCGAAAAGACATGCGGCGGGAAAAAGTCTGTCCATAAGGGTATGTTTTACCCCGCAGGAAAGGCAAAAAACGTACCGTCAGCCCCTTGAAATAGGGTTTTTCCTGCAAAAAAAACTGTTTTTCCCGTTCCGAATGATGTTGTTTAGAATATTTTTATATCTTTGCGTTGATAACAAACCCAATTTAACAAATAAAACTATGAAAGAATTAGTAGAAAAGATCAACGCAGAGTTTGAGGTGTTTGCAGCCAACGCAGCTGCCCAGGTAGAGAAGAACAACAAGGCTGCCGGCACGCGCGCCCGCAAATCGGCTCTCGAAATTTCGAAGCTGATGAAGGAGTTCCGCAAGGTTTCCGTAGAAGCTGCGAAATAATTGAGTTCCGCACAACGATAAAGGCTGTCCTTCGGGGCAGCCTTTATCGTTTCCGGTTTTATAGGGCGTCTTCGCACTTGCTCTCACGCGGTACGAATGGGTGTTTTTATACTGCCCATCCGTGCCGCGTTTCGTTCAGGCGCGAATAGGCGTCTCTGAAATCGAAAACGGGGGATGTGCGGAAATAGCCGCCTGAAATCGGAACCTAAAGTTCGATTCCGTATCTCCGGAACACCTCCATGTCCTCGTGCCGCAGGCCCGTCTTGCGGAAGGGCACGGCTTCGTTGTGGTCGTTCAGGTAGCGGCGCGGAGCCGTGCGGTCGAAATCGGGGCTTACGAGCGAGACCTTCGTCGTGAGGAACCGTCCGCGGATCGAAGCCATGTCGGCCATCGTGTGAAACAGCGCGTGGGTCGTCGCGGGAGCCGTCTCGTTGGCCTCGGCGGCGGCGGCCTTTTCGGGGAAATGGGTCCGGTAATCCTCCGAGAACCAGGCCAGCGACGCCACGTAGAGCTGATAGGCCGTCGTCGTGGGCGAGGCGTGCAGGAAGCGTTCGCGGTCGTCGTCGATCAGGTCCTCGCCGTGGTCCGCGCAGTAGAGCAGGGCCGATGAAGTGCCTTTCAGCGACCGCAGGTAATCAATGGTCTGCGCGAGGAAATAATCCGTGTAACGGATCGAGTTGTCGTAGGCGTTGACGAGCATCGGACGGTGCTGCCGGGCGATCGCCACGTCGTTGTCGGGCTGGAAATGGGCGAACTCGCGCGGATAGCGCTGGTGGTAGCTGAAGTGCGAACCGTAGCAGTGGAGCACGAAAAGGAGTTTCTGCGACGTGCTTCTTTCGAGCGCCTTGCGCATCTCGTCGAGCAGCTGCGTGTCGTGGCGCGGCGAGCGGATGTAGATCACGTGCTTGGCGTCGTGGGCCAGGTGGTCGATCATCGCGCCCTGCGGCGACTGGTTGGAGATGAACCACGTGTCGAATCCCGCCTCGTTGAAGAGCGCCGGAAGGCCCTTGCGGCGGTACAGCTCCTCATGTTCGTCGGTGGCTACGGACGAAAGGATCAGCGGCACGCTCTTGTGGGTGGTGTTGCTCTGGGTCAGCACGTCACGGAAAACCACCAGGTCGCCGACCCTGGAAAGCAGGGGATTGGTCTCCCGCTCGTAGCCGTAGAGCTGCCAGTTCATCGCGCGCGCCGCTTCACCTATAATATATACGTAGACCTCGCGTCCCGGGGCTTCGGCCGTGCGTTCGGCCTCGTAGGTGAATCCCCCGGAGGTTTTGTGGAAGTTGTACGATTTGCGGAACTCCGAGCCGCTCAACCCGAGGTTATACATGATGTTGAGCGGGAAAATCTCGTCGCGCAGCACGTGCCGCTCCTCGCTGACGCGGTAGGCGGGCCACAGGGCCAGCAGGCCCACGGCGAAGAGCGCCGCACCGGTCAGGCCGATGTTCATGCGCGCCGTGCGCGTGATGTAGCGTTTGTGTCCGATCTCGCGGGCCGCGAGCCACAGCAGCGGCAGGTAGATGACGCAGACCAGGATCACCGACGGATAGATGTTGCCCAGCAGTTCGCCCGCCTCGCCAGGATTGGTCGTCAGCAGGTTGGTGAACATGTCCGTGGCGATGATCGAATTGCCGAACAGGTACAGCAGCACGATCTGGAAGGCGCAGAAGAAGATGAACGGAAAGGCCAGCCAGATCATCACGCCCGAGCGCCGCAGCGCCACGCTCCACATCATGTAGAATCCCAGCGGCATGAGGATCAGCGCCTCGACGGTCCACACCGAGTAGGGTTCCGTATTGGCCAGCACGCAGTTGGGGATGATCAGCGCCACGAAGAAGTAGACCGTCAGCAGCGTCGTGAAACGGCTGCGGGTCTTGACCACCCTCCGGCGGTTCGTCTTGTTCGTGTTATTCGGATCGGCACTCATAAAAACTATCTTAAAAAGCCTCGTTGATGTTCAGCAGGAATCCGCTCGTTTTCTTGCCGAATCCGTAGTCGAGGCGCACGTTCACCCGTTTTTTCAGTTCCCACCGGAAGCCTGCGCCGTAGTTGGGCAGCGTCTGCGACCAGTCGAATCGCGACAGCGAGGGAAAAACGTTGCCCGCGCCGCCCCATACCGCGCATCCGATCCGCCGCCAGATGCGCTGGCGCAGTTCGACCTGCACGGTGATCATATCGTTGTCCGTATAGCGGCCCTGGTAGTAGCCGCGCATCCGCTGGCCCCCGCCCATGCGGGCGAGCATCGGCCACGGAGTGCCGTCGGAATTGAATACCGCATACAGATCGGCGGCCAGGATACCGCCCTTCCAGACCTGCCGGTAGGCGTCGGCCGTGAAGGTCGAGCGCCACAGCGTCTTGCCGCAGTTGCCCAGCCCTTTGGGGAACAGCGTCTCCTGGAAACTCACGTAGATGCCCCGGAACGGATTGGGGATGAAGTCGCGCGAGTCGTATTCCAGAATTGCGCCGACGCCCGTGGCGGTGTATTTCAGCTTTTCCCCGCGCAGGTATTCCGGCTCGGAGAATTTCAGCCCCCGGGTATGCTCGAAACTCACCAGTCCCCCGATGTAGGCGTGGGGCAGGAACTCGTGCAGGTAACGCCCTTCGACCAGATAACGCTTTTCGGAGTAGGTGCTCTCGGGGTTGTGACGCCCGGCGTCGTAGCCGATGCCCCAGAAACTGCGGGGCGCCGAGGCGAACATCACCGTATAGTTTATGCGGCGTTTGTTGTGCGAGAAAATGTTGTTTCCCGTCACGCCCAGCGCATAGAACCCCGATACCGAGACGTTGCCGAAGATCGAGACGTCGGACGGCGCCGTGATCGAGTCCGTGCGGTCGAGGCGGTAGAGTCCCGCCGCCAGCAGGCCGATGCCGAAACTCGTATTCTTCGAGTAGCTGGGACCTCCGGCGAAGGTGAAGTCGATCTTCTTCTCGAAGGTCTTGTCGGTGGTCGACTCCCCGAAGTAATCAACGACGCGCCGCAGGAAGGGTTTCTTTTCGGGAGCCTGCGGCGGCAGCGGGGTGTAGGAGTAGCGGAGCGTGTCGCCGTCGGAGGAGCGGATAGCGGTCTCCTGGGCATGCGCCGTGAGGCGTATGCCCGCGCTTATGAGCAGCAGAACGGCGAGGCGGCGCAGCATCCGGGCCTATTTGTACTTCTCGATGGTTTCGTAGAAGGCCTCCTTGTCGGCGTCGGAGAGAACTCCCTTGCGCAGGAACACCAGTTCCCCTTCCTTCGATACGATCATCAGCACGAACTGGTTGTTGCAGTCGCCCAGCCCCCATGCCGTGCTTAAAATACGGTCCTGGTCGGCGAGCACCGTTGCGCCGTTCTTGGCCGTGCGCTTCTTGGCCATGTTGCGGGCCATGCCGTTGGGGACCATCGGGGCGTCCTTGAGGTTCATCACGCCGAAGCCGTAAATATTGTCGCTTTCGGCGCGGTGGTTCTGTTCCAGTTCGATGGTGAAATCCTCGTTCTGCTTGTGGCGGTCGGGGTCCACGTAGAATATCATCAGGTTCTTTTCGCCGAAATGGGGGAGTTTGGCCGGCTTGCCGTCCAGGTCGAGCACCTCGACGTTCTGCACTTTGCGGGGCAGTTCCTGCGCCTGAACGGTCGATGCGGTCAGCACGAAGGCGGCCAGCATCACGATCACTTTCATCTTCATTACGTTCTGATTTTGTTGGTTTCTAATGAAAACAAATCGCGACAAAGGTACAATATTTCTCCGAAGATGGAGGCTGCGGGGGTGCATATTATTGTTCGATTGGTCATTTTTTTCGGTCGGAGGGGGCCAGAGCCACGTCGAAGGCGTACAGTCCGCCGCCCGAAACGATCAGGAATACGTAGATTCCGAGCCACACGAATTCCGGTTCCCCGGCTCCGAATCCGCCCCAGGCGAACATCAGGAGGATGCCCAGCGACATGACGAGGGCCGACATCCGCACCCAGAGGCCCATGATGATCAGCACGGCCAGCAGCACCTCGGCGATCGTGACGATGACGAACACAGCCGGCGGATTGATGTAAAGCAACGATGGATATGAACTGATTATCTCGTTATAGTTCTGTATCTTGCCGATGTTGTGGAACAGCATCATGGCCCCCGTGAACAGCCGCAGGTAGAGTACCGCCCAGTCCATGCACCTGTATTGTTCGATCCAGTCTGAAATTCGTTTTCCCATGCCCCGGTTCCCTGCAATTCGCGTTCCGGAAATTCCGCTGTCCCCGGTGCCGTAACGACATTTTTCACAGGTCGGAAGGTTTTGCCGACCGGGCGCGGTTCAATTTTGCATCCATCCGACTTTTTACTACCTTTGGCGGCGTATTATAAAACAGGGCGATGATGCAGGATATGATAGACGGACGCTGCGGTTGGTGCGGAACCGACGGGCTGTATGTGAAATACCACGACGAGGAGTGGGGGAAACCGGTGGCCGACGACGGAAGGCTGTTCGAATTCCTCGTGCTGGAGAGCGCCCAGGCCGGGTTGAGCTGGATAACGATTCTCCGGAAGCGGGAGGGCTACCGCAAGGCCTTTTGCGGTTTCGACGCCGGAAAGGTGGCACGGATGACCGATGACGATGTCGAACGGCTGATGCACTTCGACGGCATCGTGAGAAACCGGCTGAAAATCAAAGCGGCCATCACGAACGCGCGGCTGTTCCTCGCCGTGCAGGAGGAGTTCGGCAGTTTTCGGAACTACACGCTGTCGTTCTTTCCCGACGGAAAGCCCATCACCAACCACTTCCGGTCCCTGAGCGAGATTCCGGTGTCGTCGCCCGAATCCGACGCCATGAGCCGGGACATGAAAAAACGGGGTTTCAAATTCTTCGGATCCACGATTTGTTACGCCCATTTGCAGGCCTCGGGATTTGTCAACGACCATCTGACGGGTTGCATTTGCCGGAACGGACAATGACGATACGCCATGAGCCGGCCCTTTTCCGGGGCATTGTTCCGGAAAGGCTCTGAATCTTTTAACTATATGAAAACGAGTATATTATTTGTCTGCCTCGGCAATATCTGCCGTTCTCCGGCCGCCGAGGGCATCATGCGCCGCCTCGTTGAAAAGCGGGGTCTGTCCGGAGCGTTCGAGATCGACTCCGCGGGAACCTACGGGGGACACCGCGGCGAATTGCCTGATCCGCGCATGCGCAGCGCGGCCTCGCGCCGCGGCTATGCGCTGACGCACCGTTCGCGTCAGGTCCGGGAGGAGGATTTCGACCGCTTCGACATGATCGTGGCGATGGACGACATGAACTACGAGTCGCTCGACCGGCTGGCCCCGTCGCGCGAGGCCGCGCGGAAGATTTTCCGCATGACGGAGTTCTGCCGCCGCCATCCCGACCGCACCTACGTGCCCGATCCCTACTACGAGGGACACGAGGGCTTCGAACTGGTGCTCGACATGCTGGAAGACGGCTGCGAGGGGATTCTGGAATATCTCTCCGAAAACGGCAAATGAAAGAGTAGCCCTTTGACGAGGGAGACCCGGAGGGATCGCCGGAACGGATGATGCCGCGGAACGCGACCCGGTGCGGAATCGGCAGGTTCAGCCCGGGATGAAATCCGTGCCTGTTGAACTCGCCGGTGTTACATCAGAAATCCAGCCCGAAACTGATGCTGTAGGTGTTGCGCAGCAGCGAGTGCTTCTTGGCGAAGAGGTAGGCGAAATCGAGCCGCAGGTGGAGGATGCGCAGTCCCGCGCCGACGGTCCAATAGCTCGGGTAGTAGTCGCGCCGTTCGCCGTAGTGGTAGCCGGTGCGCAGCTGCACGAGCTGCATCAGGTTGTATTCGGCGCCCAGCGACATCTGGAAACCGCGGACCGCGGAGGGCGAAAAATAGTAGCCCAGGTCGGTTCCGACAGTGATTTCGTGTGCATCGGTGAGGAACGTGTCGAGGGCCGCACCCACGGTGAAATCCATCGGCAGGGTGTATTCCGTATCGCGTAAATACCCGCCCAGGTTGCCCAGCTTGGCGCCTGCACGCAGTGTCGAATAGCTGCCGACGTTCTCCAGCGGCCGCTGCCATGCGGCGCTCAGATCCACGGCCAGCGCGTCGGCCGAGACGTCGGGGCGTTTGAGGTGCATGTAGCGGCCGACGATGCCGACGGCCCACTGGTCGCCGATGCGGCGCGCATAACCCAGGTCGACGGCCATGTCGTTGTTGCCGTGCCCGCGGAGGAACTGCCTCCAGCCGGCCTGCACGAGGTTGATGTTGTCGAACCGGCAGAATCCCGACACGGCATAATAGTCGAAGCTCCGCTGTCCGTAATAGGAGGAGGAGACCTGCGACGGCGTGTGCGAGAAGATGGCCGTCGCGGAGTTGTTGTAGATGGCGTGCGAGCCGGAAAGGGTGGTCATCATCACGCCGCCCATGCCCAGCGACTTGGCGTCGGGACTGGGAAGCGTCGCTTCCTGGGCGTATGTCTGGAGCGCGGCCAGCGCCGCGAGTAAGGTTATGAGTCGTTTCATTGTTGCAAATATAGTGAAAGTTGGGCGCAGAACCAAAGTCGGGTCTGTCGAAACGCGTTTTAAAGGTAACAAAAAAGATGCAAGTTGCGCATGGTAGGGTTCTTCTGATTGATACAAGTTTCCGATAGCGGGATTTACCTTCGCTTCGCTCGGTGACTGCGGCGGCGCAATAACAGCTAAAAAAAGAATCCCTCCGGGTGCAGGCATAAACAAAAGCGCCTGTCCGAATGAATTCGACAAGCGCTCTTGTTTATGCCGGATGCCTTGCGGCATCATTTTTTATCTGTCCGTATTGTTTCCTAACAGTTCATCGCTCCGCAGCAGTGGATGACCTGCCCGCTGACATACGACGAAAGGTCCGACGCGAGGAACAGCGCCACCTTGGCGACATCCTCCGGCGTTCCGCCGCGGCGCAGCGGAATCTGCTTGTACCAGCCCTCCTTCACCTCGTCGGGCAGTTTGTCGGTCATTTCGGTCATGATGAAGCCCGGGGCGATGGCATTGGCGCGGATGCCGCGCGGACCCATCTCCTTGGCGATGGATTTGGCAAGGCCGATCATGCCGGCCTTCGACGCCGAGTAGTTGCACTGGCCGGCGTTGCCGCTGACGCCCACCACCGACGACATGTTGATGATCGAGCCGCTTTTCTGGCGCGCCATGACCGGCACGACGGCGTGGATGAAGTTGAACGCCGACTTGAGGTTCACCGTCAGCACGGCGTCCCACTGGGCCTCGGACATGCGCATCATCAGGCCGTCCTTGGTGATTCCAGCGTTGTTCACGAGGATGTCGATACGGCCGAAATCCTTCATGATCCGGTCGATGACCGCGTGCGTCTCTTCGAAGTTGGCTGCGTTCGAGGCATAGCCCTTGGCCTTCACGCCCAGCGCGGCGATCTCGGCTTCGGTGGCCTTGCCGTTCTCGTCGATCGCAAGGTCGGTGAACGCCACGTTGGCGCCCTCTTTGGCGAATTCGAGTGCGATGGCCTTGCCGATGCCGCGTGCGGCGCCGGTCACAACGGCCACTTTTCCGTCCAGTAATTTCATAATTCTCTTATATTTTTAAGGCAATGTCTGCCAATTTTTATTCGCAAATATAGGAAAAATATCTTAATCGTCTGCCCGCAGAACGAATTTCGGCATTTTTGCTTATCTTTACCGACCGTAAACAGCATTCCAAAATCCTTTATAACGATATGAAAAGAGACTCCCAGATTTTCGATTTGATTGCCGCCGAGCGCAGCCGCCAGATGCATGGCATCGAGCTGATCGCTTCGGAGAACTTCGTCAGCGACCAGGTGATGGAAGCCATGGGTTCGGTTTTGACCAACAAATACGCCGAGGGCTATCCCGGAGCGCGTTACTACGGCGGCTGCGAGGTCGTGGACAAGGTCGAGACGCTGGCCATCGAGCGCATCTGCCGCCTCTACGGCGCGGAATACGCCAACGTTCAGCCCCACTCGGGCGCACAGGCCAACATGGCCGTTTTCTTCGCCTGCATGCAGCCGGGCGACACGTTCATGGGACTCGACCTGGCGCACGGAGGACACCTCTCGCACGGTTCGCCGGTCAACATGTCGGGTAAATATTTCAAGGCCGTGGGCTATCAGCTCGACGAGGCCACGGGCGTGATCGACTACGACGCCATGGAGCGCAAAGCCCTGGAGTGCAAGCCGAAACTGATCGTCGGCGGCGCGTCGGCCTACTCGCGCGAGTGGGACTACAAGCGCATGCGCGCGATCGCCGACAAGGTGGGCGCGCTGCTGATGGTGGACATGGCCCACACGGCCGGCCTGATCGCCGCGGGGCTGCTGGAGAATCCCGTGAAATACGCGCATATCGTCACCTCGACGACCCACAAGACCCTGCGCGGTCCGCGCGGCGGCATTATCCTGATGGGCAAGGACTTCGAGAACCCCTGGGGGCAGACCACGCCGAAGGGCGCCGTGAAGATGATGTCGCAGATCCTCAATTCGGCCGTCTTCCCGGGCATCCAGGGCGGCCCGCTGGAGCACGTCATCGCCGCCAAGGCCGTAGCTTTCGGCGAGGCGCTCGAACCCGCCTACAAGGAGTACCAGACGCAGGTGCAGAAGAACGCCGCGGCGATGGCCGCAGCGTTCGTGAAGCGCGGCTACAAGATCGTCTCGGGCGGCACGGACAACCACCTGATGCTCGTCGACCTGCGCACGAAGTTCCCCGAACTGACGGGCAAGCTGGCCGAAAAATGCCTCGTGGCCGCCGACATCACCACCAACAAGAACATGGTTCCGTTCGACAGCCGCTCGCCGTTCCAGACCTCGGGCCTGCGTTTCGGAACCCCGGCCATCACCACGCGCGGCCTGAAGGAGGACAAGATGGACTACATCGTCGGGCTGATCGACCGTGTGCTGCACGACCCGGAGAACGAGGCGAACATCGCCGCCGTGCGCAAGGACGTGAACGCCCTGATGGCCGATTATCCGCTTTTCGCGTGGTAATATGAAGGAGGTCATCGATTTCTTCCGCCGCCTGCATGACAACAACACCCGGGAGTGGTTCGACGCCAATCGCGCCGAATGGACCCGGGTGAAGGGTCGGTTCGCGGATTTCACCGGGCAGCTGATTGAGGGCATCGCGTCGTTCGATCCCACGGTGCGCGGGCTGCGTCCGCAGGACTGCACCTACCGCATCGCCCGTGACACGCGTTTCTCGCCCGACAAATCGCCCTACAAGACCTATATCGGGGCCTACATTGCGCCGAAGGGCAAGAAATCGGGCTTCGCGGGATACTATTTCCACATCGAGCCCTGCGCCGATTCGCTGGTGTGGTGCAACCTGCTTTCGGCGGGGGCCGTCTGCATCGAGCCGACGGTGCTGCGTTCGATCCGCGAGGAGGTGCTCGACAACGGCGCGCAGATCGAGGCGGCGATCCGCAAGGCCAGGGGCTTCCGCCTGTGCAGCAGCAACAAGCTCAAGCGGGTCCCGACGGGATTCCCGGCCGACAGCCCCTATGCCGAGATGCTGAAGCTAAAGGATTTCTACCTCGAACAGCCGATCACCGAGGAGTTCCTGCTCGCGCCCGGCCTGCTGGACCGCACCGTCGAACGGTTCCGCCTGACGCAGCCGTTCATCGCCATCCTGAACCGGGCGATCCAGTACGCCTACGAAGAGATGCAGTAGCATGAGACGTCTGTTTCTGATCGCTGCACTGTTCCTGTGGACGCCGGCCGGAGCGCAGAACGACGGCGCGACGCCGTGGAAGATCGAAAAAGAGACCTTCGTCTATGCCGTGCGGGATACTGACACGCTGCGGCTGGACCGTTACACGGCCCTCACGCCCGACAGCCGGACGAAACCCTGCCTGATGTTCCTTTTCGGCGGCGGCTTCATGACCGGCACGCGGGACAACCGGCGTTTCCGGCCCTTCTTCGACTACTACGCCCGCAAGGGGTTCGTCGTCGTGTCGATCGACTACCGGCTGGGGATGAAGCGGGCCAGACAGGCCGGCCTGCTCGACGAGGAGCATTTCACGCAGGCGCTGGACACGACGCTTTCGATGGCGACGGAGGACCTCTACGACGCCACGGCCTATATCTGCCGGGAGATGCCGGACGTCGATCCTTCGCGGATCGTGACGTGCGGGTCGAGCGCCGGGGCCATCACGGTGCTGATGGGCGAATACTGGCTCTGCAACGGGCATCCGCTGGCCGCCGGGAAGTTCACGCAGGACTTCAGCTACGCCGGGGTAATCGCCTTTGCGGGAGCCGTTTGCGACACGCAGGACAGCCTGCGCTGGAAGCGCGATCCCGCGCCGATGCTGCTTTTCCACGGCGACGCCGACCGCAACGTGCCCTACGGCACGATCGGTGTCGACGGGGTCTGGCTGTTCGGTTCGGAAAGCATTGCCGGCGACCTCGCGCGCCGCAGGGTTCCGCATGCGTTCTACTCCGTCGCCGAGACCAATCATTCGATGGCGTGGCGGCCGATGACCGAGAACCGCGGCGAGATCGACTCGTTCCTCGAAAAGCTGGTCTTCAAAGGCCAGCGGCTCGTGATCGACGCCCGCATTACGCCGCTCGATGCACCCGCTGTTCCGAAGGATTTCGGGATCTCCGACTACATCGACGCCAACTACGGGCATTAGGCGTCCGCCGCAGATGAAAAATCCGCAGCCTCCCTCGGGAAGCTGCGGATTTTCGTTTGCCGTGCGGCGCGGGATGTCACTCCACCGTCACCGACTTGGCGAGGTTGCGGGGCTGGTCGACGTCGCGGCCCTTGTAGACGGCGATGTAGTAGGCCAGCAGTTGCAGCGGGACCGATACCACGATGGGCATCAGGCACTCGGCGATCACCGGAACCTCGATCACGAAGTCGGCCGAGCGGCGCACCTGCTCGTCGCCGCGGGCGATGACAGCGATGATCTTGCCGCCCCGGGCCTTGATCTCCTCGATGTTCGACGCCGTTTTTTCGTAAGTGTGGTCCGGCGTGGCGATGGCCACGGTGGGCATCTCGGCGTCGATCAGCGCAATGGGCCCGTGCTTCATCTCGGCCGCGGGGTAGCCCTCGGCGTGGATGTACGAAATCTCCTTGAGTTTCAGCGCGCCTTCGAGCGCCGTGGGGTAGTTGTACCCGCGGCCGAGGTAGATGAAGTTGTGCGCGTAGGTGAATATCTTCGCCAGATCGGCGATCTGCGGGGCGACTTTCAGCACCTCTTCCATCGTCTCGGGCAGGTGCAGCAGCGCGGCCGAAACCTCGTTGTAATGCGCTTCCGTGACGGTTCCCTTCTCACGGCCCACGGCCAGCGCCAGCATGGCCATCACGGTCACCTGTCCGGTGAAAGCCTTCGTCGAGGCGACGCCGATCTCGGGGCCCACGTGAATATAGGCTCCCGAATCCGTGGCCCGGGCGATCGACGAGCCGACGACGTTGCAGATGCCGAAGACGAACGCCCCGGCCTTGCGGGCCAGTTCGACGGCGGCCAGCGTGTCGGCCGTCTCGCCCGACTGCGACACGGCCACGACGATGTCGTCCTCGCGGATGATGGGGTTGCGGTAGCGGAATTCCGAGGCGTACTCCACCTCGACGGGAATGCGGCAGATCGACTCCACGAGGTGCTCGCCGATCAGCGAGGCGTGCCACGACGTGCCGCACGCCACGAAGACGATGCGGCGGGCGTTCACGAACTTGTCGCGGTGGTCGATCACGCCCGAAAGTTTCACCTCGCACGTGTCGGGGTTGATGCGTCCGCGGATGCAGTCGACGATGGTCCGGGGCTGCTCGTATATCTCCTTGAGCATGAAATGGGGATAGCCTCCCTTTTCCAGCTGCGAGATCGAAAGCTGCAATTTCTTGATGTCGATCTTGGCGTCGTGATTGTCCAGCGTGACGATTTTCAGCGGGGCGTTGCGGTCGATCACGGCGATTTCGCCGTCGCCCACGTAGACGAAATCCTCGGTGTATTCGATGATCGACGCGGCGTCGGACGAGAGGAAGAACTCCCCGTCGCCCACGCCCACGACCATCGGGCTGCTCTGCCGCGCGGCGACGATCCGGTCGTGGTTGCCCTTCTCGACGACGGCGATGGCATAGGCGCCGATCACCTGCCGGAGGGCCTGCCGCACGGCTTCGGGCAGCGAGCAGCCGCTGGTCGCGCGGACGTATTCGATCAGATTCACCAGCACCTCGGAATCGGTGCTGCTGCGGAAGGTGTACCCGTTCTGTTCGAGTGCGTCCTTCAGCACGCGGTAGTTCTCGATGATGCCGTTGTGGATCAGGGCTATGTTCTCCGATTCGGAGTAGTGGGGATGGGCGTTGGCGTCGTTCGGAACCCCGTGCGTGGCCCAGCGGGTGTGGGCGATGCCGATGCTGCCGCCGAGATCCTTTCCGTCGAGGAAATGCTCCAGGTCGGAGACCTTGCCCTTGCATTTGAAGACGTTGAGACGCCCGTCCGGATTGACCAGCGCGACGCCCGCGCTGTCGTATCCCCTGTATTCGAGGCGGTGAAGCCCCTTTATCAGAATCGGGCACGCGTCGCGCCGCCCGACATATCCAACTATTCCGCACATGTTTTTTTCTGTTTTTTGTCCGGGTCAAAAATAAGAAAAAATTTTAATAAACACACATGTGTAAGGGCGGGAATTTACTCCCGCCCTTTTCCGGAATAGGCTGCAATGCCTGCAACCGTTTGATTCAGAATTGATTTATCGCACGTATTTCAGAATTTCCTTCACAATCGCGCCGTTGCCTGCGACGATCGAAATGCCGCGGTCGCGGCGCAGGTCGCAGACGACGCCTCCGGCCTCGGCGAGGATCAGTTCGGCGGCGCAGACGTCCCATTCGTGCAGCGCCAGTTCCCAGTAGCCGTCCAGCAGTCCGGCGGCAACGCAGCTGATGTCGTAGGCCGCGGAACCCAGCCGCCTGACATCCCGCACGTAGGGGATGATCCGGGCGACGTTGTCGCTGTTGTTGTCCGGATCGACGTCCTTGTCGTAGGGGAATCCCGTGGCGATGACCGAGGTGGCGAGCGTCTGTTTCTGTCCGACACGGAGACGTTCCGGCTCCCGCGAAGCGTATTGCAGAAATGCCCCGCCGCCCTTCGTTGCCGTGAACAGCTCGTTCAGATAGGGCGCGTAGACGACCCCCACGACGGTTTCTCCCCTGTGCCGGAGGGCTATCGAAACCGTGAACAGCGGAAGTCCCTGGCTGTAATTGGTCGTGCCGTCGAGCGGATCGACGACCCAGCGCCAGTCGCTCGCGGCGTTGCCCCGGCAGCCGCCCTCCTCGCCCAGAATGGCGTGGTCGGGGTAGCACTCCGTGATGCCCCTTGCGATATACTCCTCGCTCTCCCTGTCGGCGCGCGTCACCACGTCGCAGACGTTGGATTTGGTCCGGATCGACAGGTTGTCGCCCCGGAAGTAGGCGAGTTGTATCCCGCCTGCGGCCTTTGCCAGCTGCACGGCGAATTCCAGAAACTCGTCGTACATGCTATTCGGATTCAGCGAAATACTTGTAGAACAGCGGAATGGTCTCCACGCCCTTGTCGAACTGCTCCAGTCCGTAACTCTCGTTTGGCGAGTGGATGGCGTCCTCCGCCAGCCCGAAGCCGATCAGCAGCGACTTGATGCCCAGGATCGACTCGAAACCGCTGATGATCGGAATCGAACCGCCCGAATAGAACGGCAGCGGCTTCTTGCCGAAAGTCGCCTCGACGGCCTTTTCGGCGGCCTTGTAGGCCGGCATGTCGGTCGGTGCGACGTAAGGCATGCCGCCGTGGAGCGATTTCACCACGACCTTCACGCTCTTGGGCGCGATGGCGCGGAAATGCTTTTCGAACAGCTCCGAAATCTTGCGGTAGTCCTGATTCGGCACGAGGCGCATCGAGATCTTGGCCGAAGCCTTCGACGGAATGACCGTCTTGGTCCCCTCGCCCGTGTAGCCGCCCCAGATGCCGTTGACGTCGAGCGACGGGCGCACGCCGGTGCGTTCCAGCGTCGTGTAGCCCGCTTCGCCCTCCACGTCGCCGATATCGAGCGACCTCTTGTAATCTTCGAGGCTGAACGGCGCCTTGTTGAACGCCTCGCGCTCGGCGGGCGTCAGCTCCCGCACGTCGTCGTAGAAGCCGGGGATCGTCACGCGGCCGTTCCCGTCGACGAGTCCCGCCACCAGCCGCGCCAGCACGTTGGCCGGGTTGGCCACCGCGCCGCCGAACAGCCCCGAGTGCAGGTCCTTGTCCGGTCCCGTCACCTCGACCTCCATGTAGGCCAGTCCGCGCAGCCCGCAGGTGATCGACGGCGTCTGCATCGAGATCATCGACGTATCCGATACCAATATAATATCGGCCTTGAGCAGCTCCTTGTTCCGTTCGCAGAAGCCGTAGAGGCTCGGCGAACCGATCTCCTCCTCGCCTTCGAGCATGAATTTCACGTTGCAGGGCAGCGAATCGGTGGCGCACATCGCCTCGAACGCCTTGGCGTGCATCCACAGCTGGCCCTTGTCGTCGTCGGCGCCGCGGCCCCAGATACGCCCGTCCTTGATAACCGGCTCGAAAGGTTCCGTGCGCCACTCGTCGCGCGGGTCCACGGGCATCACGTCGTAGTGGCCGTAGACCAGCACCGTTTTGGCCTTGGGGTCGACGGTCTTCTCGGCGAAAACCACCGGATTGCCCTCCGTGGGCAGCACGTCGGCACGGTCCGCCCCGGCCTTCACGAGTGCCGCCGCGAGAAACTCGGCGCAGCGCTGCATGTCGGGTTTGTGCTCGGACTGCGCGCTGATCGAAGGGATGCGCAGCAGGTCGAACAACTCATTGATAAACCGCTCTTTATTCTCCTTTATATAAACCTTTGCTTTATCCATTTATTCGGTGGTTTTTTGCAGTACGTAATTGTCCGCCAGCGCGCCGGTGATCGGTTGTTTTTCGGCATCGAGGCGGCGCAGGCGGTTCTCCTCGACCTTGTAGTATTCGGGCTGCTCCCCGTCGGCGGGCGTCAGCGTCAGCAGGTTTTCCCGTACCGTATAGCCGCCCTTCTCGTCGAATTCCGAGTCGCGGCCGATGTATTTCAGGTGCTGTTCGTACGCGCCGCCGGGCTTGAGCCGGAGCGTCACCTCGATACCCGGGCAGTCGGCTGCGGGCAGCGTGCCCCTGTATGTACCCTGGTAATCGAGCGACGTTTCGGCCGTGTGCATGTCGGGCGCGGCAGCTGCGGCCTTCTGCGTATCCGCGGCCGCGGTTTTCCTCTGCGCGTTTCCGCCGCAGGAGACCAGCGCGAGGACCGCCGCAAGGATCAGAATTTTGTTTTTCATGGTCTTAAATGTTGCAGATTTCCTTGATTTCGGCGATGAACCGCTGCGCCAGCGCGTCGGCCTCGTCCATCGACTTGGCCTCGGTGTAGACGCGGATGATCGGCTCGGTGTTCGACTTGCGCAGGTGCACCCAGTTTTCCGCAAAGTCGATCTTCACGCCGTCTATATCGTTCACATTCTCATCGGCGTAACGCTCCTTCACCTCACGCAGCACTTTATCTACGTCGATGGCGGACGTCAGCTCGATTTTGTTCTTCGAGGCGTAGTACGAAGGGTAGGTGGCGCGCAGCTGCGTCATGGTCATGCCTTTCTTCGCCAGCCACGTCAAAAAGAGTGCCGTGCCCACCAGCGCGTCGCGGCCGTAGTGCAGTTCGGGATAGATCACTCCGCCGTTGCCTTCGCCGCCGATCACGGCGCCGACCTCCTTCATCTTCGTCACGACGTTGACTTCGCCGACCGCCGAAGCGTAATACCTGCCGCCGTGGCGCTCCGTGACGTCGCGCAGGGCGCGCGACGAGGAGAGGTTCGAAACCGTGTTGCCGGGCTTTTCGGAAAGGATGTAGTCCGCAACGGCCACCAGCGTGTACTCCTCGACGAATATCGAGCCGTCCTCCGAGACGAACGCCAGACGGTCGACATCGGGGTCGACGACGATGCCCAGGTCGGCTTTCTCGCGCACGATGACCTCCGAAATCTCCGTCAGGTTCTGCGGCAGCGGCTCGGGGTTGTGGGCGAATTCGCCCGTGGGCTCGCAGTTCAGCTCCACGACCTCGCAGCCCAGCTCGCGCAGCAGCTTCGGCATCACGATGCCGCCCACCGAGTTCACGGCGTCGACGACGACCTTGAAACGGCGCTTGCGCACGGCGGCAACGTCCACCAGCGGCAAATCCAGTACCTGACGGATGTGTACCTCGTTGAAATCCTCGCGCGACAGCACATGGCCGATGGCGTCGATGGCGGGGTAGTCGAAATCCTCCTCCTCGGACATGGCCAGCACCTGCTTGCCCTCGGCGTCGTTCAGAAATTCGCCGTCGGAGTTGAGCAGTTTCAGGGCGTTCCACTGGCGGGGGTTGTGCGAGGCGGTGATGATGATGCCGCCGTCGGCTTTCTTGGTGATAACGGCCATCTCGGTTCCCGGAGTGGTGCACAGCCCGACGTTGACGACATCGGCACCGCAGGCCAGCAGGGTCCCTTCCACAAGGTTCGAGACCATTTCACCCGAAATACGGGCGTCGCGTCCTACGACTATGGTAAGTTTTTTGCCCGGTGCACGGCGGGCGATCAGGCGCACGTAGGCCGTGGTGAATTTTACGACGTCGGGAGGCGTCAGGTTCTCGCCCGCGGGTCCGCCGATCGTGCCGCGGATGCCCGAAATGGATTTGATGAGTGTCATGTTTTATTCGGTTTTACGTATACTTATGTTTATGAAAAATTCGCTTCGATGTTTTGATATTCGAGGTAAATATATTACTTTTATGCCAATTATGGAAATTAAAAAACGACAATTATGAGAACCATCCCCGCTTCCGAATTGATTATCAACGACGACGGTTCGATTTTTCACCTGCACCTGCATCCCGGGCAGCTGGCCGACACGGTGATCCTCGTCGGTGATCCCGGCCGCGTGGCCCTCGTAGCCGGATTTTTCGACACGAAGGAGTGCGAAGTCGCGAACCGCGAGTTCAGGACCGTGACGGGCAGCTATAAAGGAAAACGCATGACGGTCCTCTCGACGGGCATCGGTATCGGCAACATCGACATCTGCGTCACGGAGCTGGATGCGCTGGCCAACGTCGATTTCGCCACGCGGCAGGAGAAGGCCGTGAAGAAGCGGCTCACGCTGGTTCGGCTGGGCACGTCGGGCGCCATTCAGCCCGACATCAAGGTCGGTGAATTCGTCTTCTCGCGCACTTCGTGCGGATTCGACGGCCTGTTGAGCTATTACAAGGGCCGCGACGCGGTCTGCGACCTGGCGCTCGAAGAGGCGTTCGTGAAGCACACGGGCTGGTACGAGAAGATGCCGCGCCCCTATTTCGTCGACGCCGACAAGACCCTGTTCGAGCATTTCAGCGACGTCACCCGCGAGGGCATCACCGTCGCCGCCCCGGGCTTCTACGCCCCGCAGGGCCGCTGGGTGCGCCTCGAACCGCACGATACGCACCTGAACGAGAAGATCGAATCGTTCGGCTACGAGGGACGCCGCATCACCAACTTCGAGATGGAGGGTTCGGCGCTGGCCGGACTGGCGGCCCTGATGGGCCACCGCGCCGCCACGATCTGCACGATCATCGCCCAGCGCATCGCGCAGGACGTCGACACCGACTACAAGCCGTTCGTGCGGAAGATGATCGAAACGGCCCTCGACAAACTGGCAATTTTAGAGTAAGAAACCATAAACAGACAAAAACAGAAACAACGTATGAAATTTTCCGTATCAAGCTCGGCCCTGCTTTCGCTTCTGGCTACCACCGGCAAGGTTATCAGCAATAAGAACACGCTGCCCATCCTGGACTACTTCCTCATGGAACTCAACGGCAACACGCTGCAAGTCACCACGTCGGACCTTGAGACGACGCTCGTCGGGCAGATCGGGGTGGACAGCGTCGAGAGCGAAGGTACGATCGCCGCACCGGCCAAACTGATGCTCGACTCGCTGAAGGAGTTCCCCGAACTGCCGCTGACCATCGAGGTCAACGACAAGAACTGGGAGATCAAGATCAGCTGGAAGAGCGGATCGCTCTCGATTCCCGGGGCCAGCGCCGTCAGCTATCCCGCCGTGCCGCAGCTGAACGCCGAGAAGAAGGAACTCCGCCTCGACGTCGACACGCTCGTGAACGGCATCAACAAGACGATTTTCGCCACGGCGGACGACGAACTGCGCCCCGTGATGAACGGCATCTATATCAACCTGGCACCCAACGCGCTGACGTTCGTGGGAACCGATGCGCACAAACTCGTGAAGTACGAGGCCGAGACCGAAAACGAGGTGACGGCGTCGTTTATCCTCCCGAAGAAACCCGCCAACCTGCTCAAGTCGGTGCTGCTGAAGGAGGACGACGCGATCGAAATGGCGTTCGATTCGAAGAACGCGCTGTTCAAGCTCAAGAGCCACACGCTCGTCTGCCGCCTGATCGAGGGCAACTACCCGAACTACAACGCCGTGATCCCGGCCAACAACCCCAACAAGGTATTGGTGGACCGCATCGAGCTGGTCAACGGCATCAAGCGCGTGGCCGTCTGCTCGAACCCCACGACGAACCTGATCCGCATGGACATCGCCGACAACCGGATCACCCTCACGGCACAGGACATCGACTTCTCGGTGTCGGCCAACGAGACGATCTCGTGCAGCTACGACGGGCAGCCCATTTCGATCGGTTTCAAGTCGACGTTCCTCGTCGAGATCCTCTCGAACATGGACACCCCGACGGTGGTGGTGGAACTGGCCGACTCGACCCGCGCCGGCGTCTTCAAACCCGTTTACGACGACAAGCAGTCGAGCGCGACGCTCATGCTGCTGATGCCGATGATGATCAACGCATAACGGCCGTCAGATGAAGTTAAACCTCAAACGCCCGATCATCTTCTTCGACCTCGAAACCACCGGCGTGGACACCGCCCGGGACCGCATCGTGGAGATCTCGATGGTCAAGGTCATGCCCGACGGCGAGGAGATCACCAAAACCCGGCGGCTCAACCCCGGGATGCACATTCCCGAGGAGGCGTCGGCCATCCACGGCATCACAGACGACGACGTGAAGGAGTGCCCGACGTTCGCGCAGGTCGCGCGGTCGCTCGAGCAGTTCATCCGCGGCTGCGACTTCGGCGGCTTCAACTCGAACCGTTTCGACCTGCCGGTGCTGGTCGAGGAGTTCCTGCGCGCCGGCGTGGACGTGGATTTCAAACGCCGCAAGTTCATCGACGTGCAGAACATCTTCCACAAGAAAGAGCAGCGCACGCTGGTCGCGGCCTACAAGTTCTACTGCGACAAGAACCTGGAGGACGCCCACTCGGCCGAGGCCGACACGAAAGCCACCTACGAGGTGCTGATGGCCCAGCTGGACCGTTACGACGACCTGGAGAACGACATCGACAAGCTGGCCGAATACTCGTGCCGCGCCGAGTCGGCCGACTACGCCGGGCGTATCCTCTACAACGAGAAGGGCGAGGAGGTCTTCGGGTTCGGCAAGTACAAGGGCCGTCCGGTGGCCGAGGTGTTCCGCGTCGAACCGAGCTACTACGCCTGGATGATGAACGGCGATTTCCCGCTCTACACCAAGAAGGTCATCACCGAAATCCGGATGCGCGATAAAATGAAATGACGATGAAACGACTCTGTGCCGCCGCTCTGATGATCGTCTGGGCTTTCTGCGCCGTTGCGGCGCAGAAGTCCGCAACGATCGTCTACATCAACGGTGCGAAATACTACATCCACACGGTGCAGGCGGGCGAGACGCTCTACGGGCTTTCGAAAACCTACGGGGTGGGCGAGAAGGTGATTCTCGAAAACAACCCCTCGATAGCCCGCGGCCTGAAAACCGCCGAGAACATCAAAATTCCGTTCGTGAGCGACGTGCCCGAGCCGAAGTCGGACAAGAAGCTGCGCAAGACCTTCGATTTCCACTTCGTGTCGAAGGGCGAGACGCTCTACGCCATTTCGCGGCAGTACGAGATTCCGGTGAAGACCCTTCTGGAGGACAATCCGAACCTCGACCCGCTGCACATGCGCCTCGGCGAACGCATCCTGATCCGCAAGAAGCAGATCGGCTCGGAGGACGAGGCCGGCACGAAGGAGCAGTGGGAGGAGTACCGGCAGTCGCTGAACAGCGTGGCCGAGGAGGGTACGGCCTACCACATCGTCCACCCGGGCGAGACGTTCTATTCGCTCTCGCGCCGCTTCGGGATCACCGAGGCGGAGTTCAGCGCGCTCAACGGCGGGCTGAAACCCGCGGACCTCAAGGCCGGGGCCATGGTCAAGATTCCCGCGCCCGAGGCCGGACAGGTCCCGGAGGGCGCCGACAGCCTCCAGCGGCAGGACAGCGTGCCCGAGGCCGGGCAGCAGGTCGTGCAGATCGACTTCCGGGCGCTCCGTGCCGGCGACCCGCTCGACGTGGCGCTGCTGCTGCCCATCGCCGTCGACGGCGAGGCCAACGGCAACTACCTGGAATTTTACCAGGGGTTCCTGCTGGGACTGGACAGCGTGAAGCTCAAATACGGGCGTTCGGTGAACGTGAACCTCTACAACACGGCCCGCGACACGGCGCGCATCCGCGGGATCGTCGAAAGCGATGCCTTCCGGAATGCCGACCTGATCGTCGGTCCCGTCTACGAGGAGGGGTTGTATCCGGTGATCCGTTTCGCCGAGGAGAAAAAGATCCCCGTGGTGTCGCCGCTGGCCAATATCGAGGGGATGAACAGCGACGTGCTGTTCCAGCTCGCGCCCGACCCTTCGCGCAAGTACGAGAAGGCGGGCGACCTGGTGAACGGAGACAAAAAGGTCACCCTGATCTACACCGAGTCCACCGACAAGGAGTTCGAGCGCGAGATGCTCGCACTGCTGGGCGATTCGGAGTACCGCCGCTATACCTATAAATACGAGCATCCCACGGCCCGCTCGGCCGACAGTCCGAGCGACCTCACGCCGCTGCTGGAGAATACGGACGACAACGTTTTCATCATCCTCTCCGACAACGAGGTGGACATCGACCGCATCCTCGCGGCCCTGGCCTCGGCCGATACGAGCCTCACGAGCCGCGGCCGCACGGCGCCCCGCTTCGTAGTGCTGGGCAACACCCGCTGGAACCGCTACAACACCGTCGACCGCGCGATGTTCTTCAAGGACCGCGTGATCTTCTTCTCGACCTACCACGCCAAGCGCGACTCGGAGACCGTGCGGGCGTTCGACGACGCTTACATCCGTTCGTTCGGCGCGCTGCCGACCCTCTTTTCCTACCGGGGCTACGACACGGCGATGATCTTCGCCCCGGCCATGTACGGCGACATCGAGTACGACCTCGAAGACCGCCGCTATACGCCGTTGCAGACGACTTATCGGTTCGGACAGAACGAAGGCCGCGAGAACCATGTCAACCGCGACTGGACGCGGGTCAACTACAACAGCGACTTCACCATAACCATCGAATGACAGAGCCATGGCAACTTTGACGAATACGATTCCCGAGAAAACCATCGAGCGATTGAGCGAGTACCGCCGCACGCTGCTCGCCAGCCACCGGCAGGGCATCACGCATATCTTTTCGCACGTGCTGGCCGGCATCCACGGCATCACGGCCGTGCAGGTGCGCCGCGACCTGATGCTGATCGGCTTTTCGAGCGACACGAAGAAGGGCTACGACGTGCAGGTGCTGATCGAGTACATCAGCCGCATTCTCGACAGCCCCTCGGCCATGAACATTGCCGTCCTGGGCATGGGCCACCTGGGCCAGGCCATCACCAAGTATTTCAACGGCAAGGGCCTCAAGCTGAAGATCACCGCGGCATTCGACGTCGACCCCGAAAAGGTCGGCAAAACCATCGACGGCATCCCGTGCTACCACATGGACTCCTTCGAGGAGGTGGTCGAGGACAAGGACATCTCGATCGTCATCGTCTCCTCGCCGACGAAGGTGGCCCCGAATCTCGTGCTGCCGATCATCAACGCCGGCATACGCGGCGTGCTGAACTTCACCTCCACGCCGCTGAACTTCCCGCAGGGGATCATCGTCGAGAATTACGACATCACCACGCTGCTCGAAAAGGTCGCCTACTTCGTCAAGGAGAGCGACGGGAGCAATTCGTAACCGTGTGCCGGGAGAGGGAGAGATGAGGGTTTTTCACGGTTTCGACGCACTTCCGCACTTCGTCCGCCCGGCGGTCACCGTCGGGTCGTATGACGGTGTGCACCTGGGCCACCGCGCCCTGATCGGGCGGCTGATCGCCGAGGCCCGCGCCAACGGCGGCGAGAGCGTCGTGCTGACCTTCGAGCCGCACCCGCGCATCACGCTGGGAAGGGCCGAAGGACTGCGTCTGCTGACGACGCTCGACGAGAAAACGGCCCTGCTGGAAGAACTGGGAGTGGATAACGTGATCGTCATTCCCTTCGACAGGGCGTTCAGCGCCTTGTCCGGGGAGGAGTTCGCGGACGATTACCTGATCGGACGGGTCGGCGCCGAAACGCTCGTCGCGGGCTACAACCACCGTTTCGGCCACGACCGGATCGACTGCGACACGCTCGCGGCGTCGGGACGGCTCCGCGTCGTGAAGGTGGAACCGTGCACCGTCGATGGACAGCGCGTCAGTTCGACGTTGATCCGCCGGTTGCTGGAGGAGGGAAAGACCGCGGAGGCCGCCCGCCTAACAGGCGCCGGCTTAAAAAACCGGTTTTAGGACAGCCGCCCGCTTAAGAAGCGGGATTTAGGTGCGATGGGAACTCTGATTGCTCTCACCCGGTTCCGCGCCCGCCCGCTTTAGAGGCGGGTTTTAGGGGCCACGGTGGCGCTGCTGATCCGAAGGAAAATAATCGGGGGGGGGTAATGGTCCAAAATGCTGTGTTGCCAAGTAACAGCACAAAGTCCCCTCCGAGGAGGGGATTTAGGGGAGGGTCAGATTTGTAAACGCGGCCAGCGGCCGCGATAACAGCTGCCGGGAGAGAGAACCGGAAAAACAAACTGTTGAATTAACGATAATAACCATGTTAAGCCACGATTGTCAGATAAGGGTGTGGTACAAGCACACCGACCAGATGGCCATCTGCCACCATTCGAATTACATCTGCTACTACGAAGCCGCCCGCAGCGAATTTCTGCGCGCGCTGGGCATGTCGTTCGCCGAGGTCGAACGGCGGGGCATCATGATGCCGATTCTCGAAGTGCAGTCGAAATACCGCAAGCCGGCCTATTTCGACGAACTGCTGACCGTGCGCATCCTCCTCCGGGAAATGCCCTCGACACGCATCAATTTCTTCTACGAAATCTACAACGAGCGGGGCGACCTGCTCAATACGGGCATGACCCAGCTGGGATTCATCCACAGCGATTCGCGCCGTCCGTGCCGCTGTCCGGAATGGTTCCTGGAACTGATCCGCAGCCGCTGGACCGAATAAGACCCCTGCCCCGGGTCCGATTCACGCCGCTCCGCCCTGCGAAGCGGTTTTTTCAGTGCCTTTTATTGCCCGGAAAGTCCCGCTGTCCGATTTTGGAAGCGGCCCTCCTTTTTCGTACCTTTGGCTTCGCCTTAAATAAGCGGCGCCTCGGCATAGTCAAATAAATTTGCCTCTGCGCCCGGCTTGTACTATCTTTGCGGCTCAATTTGCGATAACTTATGATTTCAATAGACGGCCTTACCGTAGAATTCAGCGGCACGACGCTTTTCAAAGACATCTCCTTCACGATCGGCGACAAGGACCGGATCGCCCTGATGGGCAAGAACGGAGCCGGGAAATCGACCCTGCTGAAGATCATCGCCGGGGTGCGCACCCCGACGCGCGGCCGCGTGACCGTGGGCGGGGGCGGCAAAGTGGGCTACCTGCCCCAGCACCTTCAGGTGGAGGACGGGCGCACGCTCGTCGAGGAGGCGTCGCGGGCATTCGAACACCTGTTCGAAATCGAGCGGCGGATCGCAGCGCTCAACGAGCAGCTCACGACCCGCACCGACTACGAGAGCGAGTCGTACATGCGGCTGATCGAGGAGGTCACGGCCATTTCCGAGAAATTCTACGCCGTGGACCTCTCCAATTACCAGGAAGACGTGGAGCGCATCCTGCTGGGACTGGGCTTCGAGCGGAGCGACTTCACGCGCCAGACCTCCGAATTTTCGGGCGGCTGGCGCATGCGCATCGAGCTGGCCAAGCTGCTGTTGCAGAAACCCGACCTGCTGCTGCTGGACGAGCCGACGAACCACCTCGACATCGAGTCGATCGAGTGGCTGGAGGATTTTCTGATGAACAACGCCAAGGCCTTCGTGGACCATATCACCACGCGCACCATCGAGATCACCCGCGGGCGTATCTACGACTACAAAGTCAACTACTCGCGCTACCTCTGCCTGCGGCGCGAACGGCGCGAGCAGCAGCAGGCGGCCTACGACAACCAGCAGAAGATGATCGCCGAGACCCGCGAGTTCATCGAGCGTTTCAAGGGGACCTATTCGAAGACCAACCAGGTGCAGTCGCGCGTGCGGATGCTCGAAAAACTGGAACTCGTCGAGGTGGACGAGGAGGACACCTCGGCACTGAACCTGCGCTTTCCGCCCGCTCCGCGTTCGGGTTCCTATCCGGTCATCACCTCCGAACTGGGCAAGGCGTACGGCGACCACCGGGTGTTCGGCGGCGTGTCGATCACCATCGGGCGCGGCGACAAGGTGGCTTTCGTGGGACGCAACGGCGAGGGCAAGTCGACGATGGTCAAGGCCATCATGGGGCAGATCGACTTCGAGGGTGAGATCCGGATCGGCCACAACGTCCGGATCGGCTACTTCGCGCAGAACGAGGCGTCGGGACTCGACGAGTCGATCACCGTCTTCAAGACCGTCGACGACATCGCCGTGGGCGACATCCGGACCCGTATCCGCGACATCCTGGGTGCCTTCATGTTCGGCAAGGAGGCCAGCGAGAAGCTCGTCAAGGTGCTCTCCGGCGGTGAGCGGACGCGCCTGGCGATGATCAAGCTGCTGCTCGAACCGGTCAACCTGCTGATCCTGGACGAGCCGACCAACCACCTCGACCTGAAGACCAAGGAGATTCTCAAAGAGGCGCTGATGGCTTTCGACGGCACGCTGATCGTCGTCTCCCACGACCGCGATTTCCTCGACGGACTGACCGATAAGATTTACGAATTCTCCCACGGCCGCGTCACCGAGCACCTCGACGGGGTCTACGGCTTCCTCCGGAAGAAGAAAATTGAAAATATCAGCGAAATCGAACGGCGCAAGGCGTAGGCGCCGCATCCGTGAAGTCCCGGCACTTCGGGATTCCGTGCCGCCCGTCCTTGACGAAGACAAAACGGCCGCCCCTCGCAGGGCGGCCGTTTCCGCTATTCGATGAGTTTTTTGAGCGTCTTTTTCAGTTTGTCGTGGTTGCGCAGGTCGTTGCGCAGTTTGCCGGTTCCGTCCCTGCCGACGAGCACATAGGAGGGGATGCCGTCGACCTTGAACTGTTCGCAGAGATATTTCCACTGCTCGTCGTTGAGCCGGTAATGCTTGCCCTGAATCTTACCGATCTGCTTCTTATAGGCGACCAGCGGCGAGGTTTCGTTGGCGATGTAAATCCACACGAGGTCGTCCGATTTCAGTTCTCCGCTTTTGAGCGGCTCGTTGTCTTTGATCGCCGCCTGGCAGGGTCCGCACCAGGTGTTCCAGAAATCGACCAGCACGACCTTGCCCTTGTAGGGTGCGACGATGGCGTCGAACAGCTTGTCGGGGGCCACGTCGGGCGTCTCTTCGATCTTCACCTTGCCTTCCAGCGCCGCCAGCTCCCCGCGCACCTTGGCCCGGATGGCTTCGCACGCCTCGGCGTAGAACGGATTCTTCAGCGAACGGAGCGCGGCGAGGTCAGCCTCCGTGAGAGCATCGTTTTCCGCTTTGGAGGGCAGAGAACTCACTTTGCGCAGATCGGCAAGCGGACTGGTAGCCTCGACGAGTTGCGCCCAATCGATATCGGGAGCAAGAGCTGCACGCTGATATTCGAAAATACGGACGCCCATCGGCAGTTTCGGGTTGTTGATATCGAAAAGCTTGCAGAGCATCGCCTGATTTTCGGATGTCAGTTTGGCAAATTCATAGTCGGGCTTCGCATTGCGGTCCCACATATTATGCTCCGACCGGTAATTGTGTTCCAAAAAGAAACGACTGTTGGCAAATGCGTTGAGTGTCTCCTGCTGGAGCGAAAGCAGAGACAGTTCTGTCATCATGCTGGACATGCCGCTGCGGGCGATACTGTCGGCTAATAATTTATATTTCGATGCCACCATCTGCACATATTCGTCCGCTGTCATCCGGTAATCCGCAAATTCGCCGGTATGGGTATCAAGAGCGATTGTTTTGGTCTCGCTCCCGTTGAAAAGCGTATTCAGCGCGCCGTACGTCCCTGTCGAGTACAACGGGGCACGTTTGGGCTGCTCGTTGTTCCGACGCTGGACGATGGCCTTGCCGGCTTCTTGCAAATCGGCATAAACGTCTATCGTCTCGCCGGGGGCGATCCAGAATTGCCCGAACACGATTCCGATTCTTGCAAGGAAAGCACTTGCCGTACCGTATTGCTCGAATTTGAAGGTCGCGACGCCATCGGAGGTTATTTCCGAATCATAGCTTTTTTGTCCGTTGAGCAATGAATTCACATAAAGTGAAATTTCCCGGAACATCCCTTCGCGGAATCCGAGCAGGTGGATGTTGACGGTCGTTTCGCCGACGGCGAGGATCGGGTCGGGAACCGGACCGTCCTTCGGAGCCTTGCGCAGCTCTTTGGGCAGGCCTTCGGGATATTCGGGATACTCCGTTTTGCCCGTCAGGTCCACGCCGTAGATCTTGAAACAGTCGTCGCAGTCCGACTCGATGAAGTCGAACGATTTCGTACCGCGGGGCAGGGGCGGGAACCGCAGCACGAACGACGCGCGGCCCGACTTCGGCATCCAGAACAGCGAGTCGGGCGTTATGCCTTCGGCCCCGGTGAGCATGAATTTCCGGGCGGGGATTTGCAGATAGCTGTCCGAAGAAATGACGATCCAGTTTTTGGGCCGGTAGTAGGCGTTCACGTGGAGCACGGTCGCCGTGTCGCTCAATTCGACTTTCACGATGTCGAGCGTCCGGGTGTTGGCCGTGGCGATCAGCGGGTTTTCCACGACCCGGTCGGCCGGGGTGCAGGACGGCAGCAACGCACCGAGCGCCGCTGCGATCAGGAACAGAAGGTTTCTCATGGCAGGTTGGTTGGGTTTGTAGTAACAAACAAATGTAGCCTTTTTTTGTTGTTTTTGCAACTATTTCTGCAAAAAGCGGTTGGGTGGCTCCAAACGGAAAAGGGGCCGCACTCCGAAAGTGCGGTCCCTTCTCTGCAAACCCTTCAAAAACTATTTTTCGATCAGCGAAATCGAACGCTGGATGAAGTCCGTCAGGTTCTTGCCCTTGAGCATGCCGTTGGTCAGCAGCGCCAGGTCGATGATCTGCTTGACGAGGCGGTTTTCGCCGCCGATCTCGCGCAGACGCTGGCTGCGCTCGTCACGCAGGGTGACGATCTTCTTCGACAGCTCCTCGCGCGTGGATTTCTCCTCGGGCGAAAGGTCCTCCTCCTTCTTGTCCTTCACGACCTCGTCGAAACGCTTCTCCTCGGCCACCGCGGCGTCGATCTTCTTGGTGATCGTCTTGAGTTTGTCGCCGTAGGACTTCTCCACGTCGGCGAGGATGTCGATGACGATGGGGTGGTTGGCGTTGACCGCGATGGTGAAGTTGTCGGGCATCTGTCCGTAGAACTGGCTCATGCCCCCGCCGCCCGTCTGGGCCATCTCCTTCATGCGTCGCATGAACTCGTTCTGCGTGATCACCACCGGAGCCTCGTCGGGCGACATGGCCTCGAACGAGATGTTGTAGTGAATCTTGTCGTCCTTGGGCATCTGGCTCTCGAAAACGGGCGTCAGCACCTCCTGCTGGCCCTCGGTGAGCGACATCTTGACGTTTTCCTCCTTCTGGATCAGCTTGTCGACCACGTCGCTGTCGACGCGCACGAAGCGCGACTCCTTGTTCTTCGACTCGTACCAGTTGACGTAGTGGCTGTCCAGCTGGCCGTCCATCACCAGCACGTCGTACCCCTTGCCTTTGGCCGCTTCGAGGAACGTGTGCTTCTCCACGGGATCGTCCACATAGAGGAACACCACCGTCTTGTTCTTGTCGGTCTGGTTCTCCTTCACCTTCTCGACGTACTCTTTGGGGGTGAAATACTTACCTTCGATATTCTTCCAGAGCATGATCCCGGCGGCCTTCTCGGCGAACTTCTCGTCGGTGAGAATGCCGTACTGGATGAAGATCTTCAGGTCGTCCCACTTCGCCTCGTAGTCCGAGCGCATGGTCGAGAACAACTCCTGCAGGCGGTCTGCGACCTTGCGGGTGATGTAGCTCGAAATCTTCTTCACGTTGGCGTCGCTCTGCAGGTAGCTGCGCGAGACGTTGAGCGGGATGTCCGGCGAGTCGATCACGCCGTGCAGCAGCGTCAGGTACTCCGGCACGATGCCCTCGACCTGGTCCGTCACGTAGACCTGGTTCGAATAGAGCTGGATCTTGTTCTTCTGGATCTCGAAGTTGTTGTGGATTTTCGGGAAGTAGAGAATGCCCGTCAGGTGGAACGGATAGTCGATGTTCAGGTGGATCGAGAACAGCGGTTCGTCGCTCATCGGGTAGAGTTCGTGGTAGAACTCCTTGTACTGCTCTTCGGTGATGTCGGCGGGCTTGCGGGTCCACAGCGGCTCGACGTTGTTGATGACGTTGTCCTTGTCGGTATCGACGTACTTGCCGTCCTTCCACTCCTTGACCTTGCCGAAGGCGATGGGCACGGGCAGGAAGCGGCAGTACTTCTTCAGCAGGGCCTCGACCTTGGCATCCTCGGCGTATTCGAGCGAATCCTCCGAGAGGTGCAGCACGATGGTCGTGCCGCGGTCGCGGGCCTCGTCGGTCTCCTCCATCTCGAACTCGGGCGACCCGGTGCAGCTCCAGTGCACGGTCTTGGCGCCCTCGCGGAAGGACCGGGTGAATATCTCGACCTTGTCGGCGACCATGAACGAGGAGTAGAATCCCAGTCCGAAGTGCCCGATGATGGCCTGGTTCTTATACTTTTCCATGAACTCCTCGGCGCCCGAGAAGGCGATCTGGTTGATGTATTTGTCGACCTCCTCGGCCGTCATGCCCACGCCGCGGTCGGTCACGGTGAGCGTTTTCTTGTCCTTGTCGGCGGCGACGCGGATCGTCAGGTCGCCCAGATCGCCCTTGGCCTCGCCGATCGACGAGAGGGTTTTCAGCTTCTGGGTGGCGTCCACGGCGTTCGAAATCAGCTCGCGCAGGAAAATTTCATGGTCCGAGTAGAGGAATTTCTTGATGACGGGGAAAATGTTCTCCGTCGTAACTCCGATTTTTCCGTTTTTCATAATTGCTATCGTTGTTGTTTCATTTGATTTCCTGCCCTTCACTTCAACAAACGGTGTGCCAGTACTTTTTTTCTGCCATTCTGTCAGCCGGACCTGCCAAAACAGGACGTTCCGTTGTATAACAGCGTGCTTTTTTATACCTTTGGGGTCGTAACGACCCTTTTACTGGTCGGGAGGTTTACGGAACCGCATGGATCGGGGGTTGGAATCGCCCGGCTTTTTCGTACCTTTATATAATTAAAACCTGTGCAAATGGATTTTCTGAAACTGGCGAAGAAGCGGTACGCCTGCCGCAAATACCTCCCCAGGCAAGTGGAGCCGGAGAAACTGGACCTGGTCCTCGAAGCGGGCCGCGTAGCCCCCACGGGCGCCAACCGCCAGCCCCAGCGGCTGGTGGTCGTGCAGTCGAAGGAGGGCATGGAACGCCTTGCACGGTGCACGCGCGATTTCGGCGCCCCGACGGCTGTCATCGTCTGCGCCGACACCTCCGAGGCGTGGACCCGCAAGTACGACGACAAGCATATTTCGGACATCGACGCTACGATCGTCACCGACCACATGATGCTGGCCGCCGCGTCGCTGGGCCTCGACACGCTGTGGATCTGCATGTTCAAACCCGAAGCCGTGCGCGAGGAGTTCGCCCTGCCGGCGAACGTCGAACCCGTGAACATCCTGCTCGTCGGCTACGGCGACGGCATTCCGGCCGATCCCGAACGTCACGACACGCTGCGCAAGCCGCTCTCCGCGACGGTCTTCCACGAGACATTCTGAAACAGAAAGGGGATCGGTAACCGATCCCCTTTCCTGTCGCCCCTGCGGCATCTATTTCGCGTAGAGCCGGAAGGTCATGCGCCACGATTCGCCGGGGTAGATCGAGCGGAACCCTTCGGCCGCGGGATCGGCGGCGTTGGGGGCGTTCGTGGTCCACGTCTGCGGCTCGGGACAGCAGTAGGGCACTTGTCCGCCGTTGTTCCACAGCGTCCAGTAGGTCGTCTGCTCGTCGGCCTCGTAGAAGGTCCTCACACCCGTGCGCAGGTTCTCGACCAGCGCGCCGCGGAACGGTTTGCCGTCCACGTCGATCTCGCGCAGCGTGAAGCCCGCCTCGATCGGCTCGCACCCGGTGACCCGGAGTCCTTCGCGGCGCAATTTGGAAAATTGCGCCGACAGCGGCAGTCTGCGTCCCGTCGGGAGGTTGCGTCCGTCGAGTTCGACCTCTTCCCCGACGGCGAGGCGCATCACGTAGTCGGCGTCGGTCCCGCCCGCGAAGGGAATCGTCAGCGGGGTGTGGAACCCCACGCCCAAGGGCATGCGCGCCTTGCTGCGGTTGGAGAACATCACCTCCTGCTCCAACCCTTCGGCCGTGAGCCAGTAGGTGATCTTGCACTTGAACTCGTGCGGGAAATCGCGGTAAACGGCGTCGTTCCCCGCATTGGCGTAGTAACGGCACTCGATCATCACCTCCTCGTCCGTCTCGCGTGCCTTCGACACCATGAACGCCTCGCTCTTGAGGACGCCGTGGTGGTAGTTCCGCTCCTTCTCGATGGTGATGGGGTACCGGTATGTGCGGCCTTCGAACGTGTAGCGGCCGTCGGCGATGCGGTTGGGCGGGAACAGGATCGGAAGCCCGAAGACCTGCGGGCGGCTCCGGAACGTCCCAATCTCCCCGGATCCGGGCGTGCGCAGGATCTCCGCGCCCAGCCGGGTGTTGGCCAGCCGCACGAGGTTGGCCCCCATCTCGGGAATCAGAACTGCGGTATAGTCCCCCTTGGAAAACTCCACGCCTTTCAGACCGTGGAAGTCGATGGTGCGCAGCATCAGAGAAGTTTCTCGATTTTGGCCTTCAGGGCGTCCTTCGGGCATGCGCCGACCTGCTTGTCGACCAGTTCGCCGCCCTTGAGGAAAATGATCGTCGGGATGTTCCGCACGCCGTACTTCATCGTGATGTCGTCGTTCTCCTCGACGTCGCACTTGCCGATGACCACTTTACCGTCGTATTCGGCGGCCAGCTCGTCCACGATAGGCGACATCGTGCGGCAGGGACCGCACCACTCGGCCCAGAAGTCGATGACTACCGGCTGGTCGCCTGCGACCAGCGCTTCGAAATTGTCTTTGTTGATTGCCAATGCCATTGTTCTGTTGTTTTTATGGATTATTGATGAATGTCGGTTACGCGATTGAGTAGTGGATGCTGTTGTCATCCAAATATCCGACCAGGGATTGCGTGAGGCTCACCTTGTGGCTCTTCGAGAAGAGGCGCAGCGAGACCTGCGCTCCGCGGTCGTAGACGTTCAGGCGCAGCAGCGTGTCGCCCTTCGACTCCTTGACCTTCTCCGTCAGATCGCGGATGAGCGCTTCGGTCACCTCCTCGATCGGCAGCTGCACGATCATCTCCTTGATCGTGTCGCGCATCTCCTGCAACTGGACCATCGAAATGATCTTGAATTCCAGCTCCTTGTCGTTGTAGGGCTTGGCCTGCACGCGGCCCCGGACGAAGAGGAAATAGTCCGGGAAAAGGTATTTGCGGAAGTTCTCGTAGTCCTTGCCGAAAAGGGCGAACTCGTGGCCTCCGTTGTAGTCTTCGAGCTTGAACTTGCCCCACGGCTTGCCGGTCTTGGTCATCAGGTTCTGCACGCCGACGACCATGCCCGCCACGGCGATCTCCTGCCCCTTGAGGGGGTCGAGGTTCTCCAGCTCCGAAAGCTGGGTCTTGCACATGTGGTCGATGATGATTTTGTAGTCGTCGAGCGGGTGCGCCGAGAGGTAAAGGCCCACCATTTCGCGCTCCTTCGTGAGTTTTTCCAACTGGCTCCAGTCGGCGCAGGCCGGAAGCACCGGGCGCTGGATGTCCACGTGCTCACCGCCGCCGAACAGGCTTTGCTGGGCGTTGTTCTGCTCGGTCTGGAACCGCTGCCCGTAGCGCATCAGCTGCTCGATGAAGGTGATGCCGTTCGAATCGCGCAGGTCGACGCCGAAGAACTTGCAGCGGGCGAAATCCGAGATCGAGTCGAAAGCCCCGGCGTAAGCGAGGTTTTCGAGGCATTTGCGGTTGACGAGCGAGTAGTTCACGCGCTCGATGAAGTCGTATATGTCCTTGAAAGGCCCGTTGGCCTTGCGTTCGGCGATGATGCTCTCCACGGCCGCCGCACCGACGCCCTTCACGGCGGCGAGGCCGAAGCGCACGTCCCCGGCGGCATTGGACGAGAAGGTCCGCATCGACTCGTTGATGTCGGGTCCCATGACGCTGATGCCCATGCGCTTGCACTCGTTCATGTAGAGCGTCAGCTGCTCGATGTTCGTGAGGTTTCGGCTCAGCACGGCGGCCATGTACTCCGAAGGGTAGTTGGCCTTGAGGTAGGCCGTCTGGTAGGCCACCCACGAGTAGCACGTGGCGTGCGACTTGTTGAAGGCGTAGGAGGCGAATTTTTCCCAGTCGCCCCAGATCTTTTCGAGCACCTTCGGGTCGTGGCCGTTCTTCCTGCCGCCCTCGATGAATTTGGGTTTCAGGTGGTCCAGCTTGTCCTTGAGCTTCTTGCCCATGGCCTTGCGCAGCGTATCCGACTCGCCGCGGGTGAAGTTGGCCAGCAGGCGCGACAGCAACATGACCTGCTCCTGGTAGACCGTGATGCCGTAAGTGTCCTTGAGGTACTTCTCCATCACGGGGATGTCGTACTCGATGGGACTGCGGCCGTGCTTGCGGGCGATGAAGTCCGGGATGTAGTCCATCGGGCCGGGCCGGTAGAGGGCGTTCATCGCGATCAGGTCCTCGAAGGTCGAGGGTTGCAGTTCGCGCAGGTACTTCTGCATGCCCGCGGACTCGAACTGGAACGTCCCGACGGTGCGGCCCTCGCCGTAGAGACGGTAGGTCGCGGGGTCGTTGATGATCGTGAAGTCGTCGATGTCGATCGAGATGCCCTTGGTCAGGCGGACGTTCTCCACGGCGTCCTTGATGATCGAAAGGGTCTTCAGCCCCAGGAAGTCCATCTTGATCAGTCCCGTGTCCTCGATCACCGAACCTTCGTACTGCGTGACGAGCATCTTCTCGCCGGTCTCCTTGTCGTCGGCCGTCGAGACGGGAACCCAGTCGGTGATGTCGTCGCGGCAGATGATCGTGCCACAGGCGTGCACGCCCGTGTTGCGGACGTTGCCTTCGAGCATCTTTGCATAGCGGATCGTGTCACGCAGGATCGGGTTGTCCGACTGTTCGGCGGCTTTCAGTTCGGGGACGTAGTCGATGGCGTTCTGCAGGTTGAGCTTCTTGTCGGGAATCTTGTCGGGAACCAGCTTGCACAGGCGGTCCGACTCCGAGAGCATCAGCTTCTGCACGCGCGCCACGTCCTTGATGGCCAGCTTGGTGGCCATCGTGCCGTAGGTGATGATGTGGGCCACCTTCTCCTTGCCGTATTTCTGTGTCACCCAGTTCAGGACCCTTCCGCGGCCGTCGTCGTCGAAGTCGACGTCGATATCGGGGAGCGAGATACGGTCGGGGTTCAGGAAACGCTCGAACAGCAGGTCGTAGGCGATGGGGTCGATCTGCGTGATGCCGAGGCAGTAGGCCACGGCCGATCCGGCGGCCGATCCGCGGCCCGGACCCACCGACACGTCCAGCTCCTCGCGCGCGGCGCGTATGAAGTCCTGCACGATCAGGAAGTAGCCCGGGAAACCCATCGTCTTCATGATGTGCAGCTCGAATTTCAGCCGTTCCTCCTGCTCCTCGGTCAGCTGCTCGCCGTAGCGCCTGTGCGCGCCGTCCATCGTCAGCTTGGCCAGGTAGTCGGCCTCGAACTTGATGCGGTAGAGTTTGTCGTAACCTCCCAGTTTCTGAATCTTTTTGAGTCCCTCCTCCTCCGACATCACCACATTGCCGTTCTCGTCGCGCGTGAATTCGTCGAAAAGGTCCTTTTCCGTGAGCCGGGCGCGGTATTCGGCCTCGGTTCCGAACTCCTCGGGAATCTCGAAGTTAGGCATGATCGGCGCATGGTCGATCGAATAGCACTCGACCTGGTTGCAGATGTCGACGGTCGCCGACATCGCCTCGGGGTCGGTCTGGCCGAAGATCGCAGCCATCTCGGCCGTCGTCTTGAGCCACTCCTGCTTGGAGTAGAGCATGCGCTTGGGATCGTCGAGGTCCTTGCCCGTCGAGAGGCAGATCAGCCGGTCGTGCGCCTCGGCGTTGTCCTCGTCCACGAAATGCACGTCGTTGGTGCAGACCATTCTGACGTTGTGCTTCGCCGCCAGCTGGCGCAGGTGCTTGTTCACGTGCAGCTGCATGGGGTAGGCCTCGTGGTTGGCCCGCTCGACGGTGGCCTTGTGGAGCTGCAATTCGAGGTAATAGTCGTCGCCGAAGACCTTCTTGTGCCATCGGATCGACTCCTCGGCCTTTTCGAGGTCGTTGGCCGTGATGGCGCGCGGCACTTCGCCCGCCAGACAGGCCGAACAGCAGATCAGCCCCTCGTGGTATTTTTCGATCTCCGCACGGTCCGTTCGCGGACGCATGTAGAAACCTTCGGTCCACGCCTTCGAGACGATCTTGATGAGGTTGTGGTATCCCTTGAGGTTCTTGGCCAGCAGGATCAGGTGGTAGCCGCTCTGGTCGGGCTTGCCCTCCTTGTCGTGGAGCCGGCGGCGCGCCACGTAGACCTCGCAGCCGATGATGGGCTTGAAGGCCAGCTTGCGGCGGCACTCCTCCAGTTGTTTTTCGCATTTGGCGATCTCCGAGGCGGGATCGGCACAGGTCTCCGTGCCGTCGCGCAGGGCGGCGATGCGGGCCTCCGCCTCGGCGGCCTTGTCCTTGCATTTGCCCTTGACTTTCTGGACGTAGTTGTAGAACTCCTTGATACCGAACATGTCGCCGTGGTCCGTCACGGCGATGCCGGGCTGGCCGTCGGCCATGGCTTTGTCCACGAGCCGCTGGATGCTGGCCTGTCCGTCGAGGATCGAATATTGCGTATGTACGTGAAGGTGTACGAATTGGGGCATTGCGTCAAAATTTTGCTACGACAAAGATAATATAAATCGGGAGGATAATCAAATGCCGGACGACTTGTTTTGCCGGGGTGGGTTCCTTCCCCGGCTCCGGACGAAGATAACGGTTTTTATTGAAGAATTCATGGCAGGGCTATTGCATTTTACCGACAAAATGCTTAACTTTAAATACCGAACCAAAAACCGAAGAATTATGCAAGACGACACGTTGGTTGTACTGGCGGAGTACAACACCATCACAGAGGCCGAAATCGCCAAGTCGATGCTCGACAGCGCCGGTATCTGGTCGACGATCCGCAACGAATACATGTCGGCCATCTATCCGATAGGGACCATGCCCGCCCAGATTGTCGTCCGCGAAGAGGACTACGAAAAGGCGAAGGCGATGCTCCGCCACCGATAAAAGGACCCTGTGAAAAAGCTCCGCTGCACGGCGGAGCTTTTCGTTCAGTTGTTGTGGTAGTTGACCCGGTAGTCGTAGGCCGTCCGCTGGGGCACGCCGCGCACCTTGCGGGGCGTCCATTTGCCCTTGCTGCTGCGGATGGCGCGGAGCACCTCTTTGGTCAGCCGTTCGTCGGGCGACTGCACGACCTCGCCGATGGTGATGCGCCCGTCCGGCTCGATGTAGAACCGCACGTGCACCAGTCCCTCCACGCCCTTCTCCGTGAAACGCCCGTCGTAGCGGACGCGCATCTTGGCCCAATTATGAAAATTTTCGCCGGGGATTTCCCCCATAAACAGCAGCGGATCGGCGTCCTGCGCCCTCCGGATCTTCTCGACCGGGATGCGGATCGTCATCCGCGAGGTGTAGGAGACCATACTTCCGTCGGCCAGCGTCGCGGGACTCCACGTTCCGCCCAGACGGGCATAGGCCTCCTCCATCGCCCGGCGGGTGGCCGCCGTCGCCGGAGCGAACTCCGCATGGTCGCGGCCCTCCTGCGTATTGTCCATGTAACGCCACTCCGCGACGTTTCCCGTCTTGTCGATCTGCAGGGCGATGCCCACGACCGGGGAGATCGAGTCGGCCGGAATCTGCCGTTCGACGGCGATTTTTTCGACCGTGGCGGCCATGCGCGTCATGAAGACCTTGATCACCGCACCGTTGAATGCGGGAGGCGTCACCTCCGACTGCGCGAAGAGCGATCCCATTCCGGCAAGCAGAATGGCCGATATTGACAAGAAACAGTTTTTCATGGTATTATAAGATTTACCTGAAGGTTTGCTTTAAGCGTTCCAGATGCGCCACGAGGCTTCGGCCTGCTCCACGAACATCGTCCGCCCGTTCAGGATATGCGCCCCGCGCTGGCGGCCGTAGTCGAGAAACTGCGTCAGCGGCGGGTTGTACACCAGATCGAGCAGGTAGTGGTCCGGCGTCACATAGCCGTAGGGGATGCGCGGCGCGGCGTCGACGTTGGGGTAGGTCCCCACGGGCGATGCATTGACGATCAGGCGGCTGGCTTCCACAACCTCGCAAGGGAGGTTGTCGTAGGTGTAGTTGCCTTTCGCCGCTTCGCGCGACACCAGCGCGAAGGGGATGTCGCGTTCTGCAAGGGCGTACTGCACGGCCTGCGAAGCGCCTCCCGTGCCGAGCACGAGGGCCTGTTCGGGCTGGTCCGCACCCAGCAGTTCGTCCAGCGCGGCCCGGAGGCCGATGACATCGGTGTTGTAGCCTGCGAGATGTCCGTCCGCCGTGCGGCGGATGCAGTTGACGGCCCCGATGGCCTCGGCCTCGGGAGACACCGAATCCAGGAAGGCCATTACGTCGCGCTTGTAGGGAATCGTGACGTTCAGCCCGCAAAGATCCGGGAGACGCTCCAGCAAGCCGGGCAGCTCTCCGATCGATCCGAGTTCGTAAAGCGAGTATTCACAGTCGTTTACCCCCTCCTTATTAAACTTTTCCGTGAAGTAGGCGGCCGACGCCGAATGCCCCAGCGGGCGGCCGATCAGTCCGAAGCGTCGCATGGGTTACTTCTCCTCTTTTTTGACGATGAGGCGCGCCAGCAGTTCGATGCCGTAGATGGCCAGAAACCCCACGGCGCAGAGTGCGACGGCTTCGAGGAGCTGCGACGGCTGGCCGGTGAGCTGCTCGAAGGCCCCGGGGGCGACGTTGTGCTGGACGAGCGGCTGCTCGGCGCCGTGGCTGTCGAGGTAGGTCTCGACGGTCTCCTTCCACGGCCAGACCTTGTTGAGCGAGCCGACCATGAAGCCCATCAGCACCGAGACCGTGACGTCGTGCCAGTGTTTGAGCAGCCACGACAGCAGGTGCGAGAAGGAGATGATGCCCGCCGCGGCTCCGACGACGAAGATCACGATGACGGGAATGTTCAGGTCGCCGACGGCCTGCATGATGTACTGGTATTTGCCCAACAGCAGCAGGATGAAGGCTCCGGAGATGCCGGGCAGAATCATGGCGCAGATGGCGATGGCACCCGAAAGCATCACGAACCACCAGTCGTTGGGGGTTTCGGCGGGCGTGGCGACGGTGATCCACCAGGCCGCGGCGGCCCCGACGACGAACGCCAGGACGGTCCGCCAGTCCCAGCGTCCGATCTGCCGGGCGACGAGCAGCGCCGAGGCGACGATCAGCCCGAAGAAGAACGACCAGATGGCGATGGGGTGGTAGGTCAGCAGATAGGTCATCAGCCGTGCCAGCGAGAAGATCGCTATGGCGATGCCCAGCAGCACGGGCAGCAGGAAGTTGCCGTTGATATGGCGCCAGAACTCGCCGAGGCGGAGTTTCAGCAGCAGTTTGAGCGCCGTGGCGTTGACGCTGCGGATCGAGTCGAGCAGTTCTTCGTAGATACCCGAAATGAAAGCGATCGTACCGCCCGAGACGCCGGGAACGACGTCGGCCATACCCATGGCGCACCCTTTGAGCGCAAGTACGATGTACCGGGAAAAATTCATGGTCTGTTTGCGTTTTTTGGTTTTAAGCGTAAAGATACGAATAAGCCGAATACAAAAGCAAACTTGTTTGCGATTTTGTCAGGGCGGAGTATCTTCTGCGGCGTCAAAGATAGGGGATAAAAAGCGAAAGCCCGCGCTGCAAAAATTAAGTTTTCATCAATTTTTCGGAAACCTGCCGTTTTTTCGCACCCGCCTGCGTTCTCCGCGGAGGGATTTCCCGCGGTCGGCACCGTTCCTTTCGGAATGCCGCGCTGCACAGGGTGCACATTCGCCCCGGACGGCTTTGCCGGACGTTTTCCCGTTCCCGGCGGCAGGCGGTTCCGGGAAGATTCCCGTACGAAAAAGCGCCTGCCGCTTCCCGGAGGCGCTCCTTTCGAAATGGCTCTCCGGGCAGAACACGCATTCGCCCCGGACAACCGCTGCCGGACGTTCTCCCGTTCCCGGGAGCTGCTACCGGAATCCCGGGCGCATTTTGCTTCGGAACCGGCCCGGCAGCCGGTTCCGAAGCGGTTTCGGGACTGACCGGAGGCTATTCCACCGGCTCGGGGCACGCCTTGCTGCGGCGGATGAACTCGACGACCTCGTTCAGCCCGTCGGCGAATTTCGAAAAATCCTCCTTGTAGAGGAATATCTTGTGGCGGTCGTAACTCGACGTGCCGTCGGGAGCCGTGATTTTGCGGCTCTCGGTAATGGTCAGGAAATAGTCGTCGCCGCGCGTGGCCCGGACATCGAAGAAATAGGTTCGCCGGCCCGCTTTTACGGCCTTGGAAAGAATCTGGTCTCCGTAATCCTCGCCTTCGCGACGGAAATGGGTTGGGGGTAACATGGGTTTCGTTTTTGGGTTGGTTTCAACTTTTCAGTGCGCGCTCGTACTTACGAATATACGCAGAAAAAAGCGAATTTCCAAAAACTTGCAGGGCTATTTTTACGGTTCCAGAACCGGCTGGCCCGACTTGTCCCAGTCTTCGAGAATCGCCACGGCCCGGGCGTAGGCGGGGCTTGCGGCGGGGTTGATGACCTGGAAATAGGCTCCCGTGCCGAACAGCCGCTGCGCCGCGAGGGCTTTGAGCTGCATGCGCATCAGGGGTTCGGAGACGGCGAATCCTTCGGCGTCGAACTTCACGCCGCGCGTCTCTCCGAGCGCCGTGAGCCTTTCGAGAACCTCGTCCGAGGGGGTATACCCGGCGTCGAAGGCCTCGAACGAAGCGTAGCGGCGCGAAAGGCTGTCGCGCGAGCCGTCGAGCCAGTCGCCCACGAAATCGGCCACGATGCCGCGGCGGATCAGTTCGCCGTAGTAGTTCGAGAAGCCCGCCGTATCGGCCTCGACGAGGATGTCGGGGCGGATGCCTCCGCCGCCGTAGACCGTGCGCCCGGTGCGGAGCGTGCGGTAGGCCGGGGCCGCCGCGTCGAGCGAGTCGCGCGCGGCATCGTCATAACGGCGCAGGTGGTCGAGGTAGTACTCGCGGCGCTTTCCCTTCTCGTAGGGACGCTGGATAACGCGGCCCGAAGGGGTGTGGTAGCGGGCCACGGTGATGCGCACGGCCGAACCGTCGGGCAGTCCGATCTGCCGCTGCACGAGTCCCTTGCCGAAGCTCGGACGGCCTACGACCACGCCGCGGTCCCAGTCCTGCACGGCCCCTGCGACGATCTCCGAGGCCGAGGCCGACGATTCGTCGATCAGCACCACGAGACGCCCCTTGAGGTCCTCGCCGTTCGTCTGGGCGCGGAACGACGACGCCGGAACGGCACGTCCCTCGGTCGAGACGATCACCGCACCGCGCGGCAGGAAGAACCCCGCCATTCCGATCGCCTGCTCCAGCAGGCCGCCGCCGTTGCCCCGCAGGTCGAGGATCAGCCCCTCGGGCCGTCCCAGCTTGCGGTAGGCCTCGGTGAATTCCTCCATCGTGGTGCGGCCGAAGCGGTTGACCTTGATGTAGCCGATGCCGTCGCCGGCCAGGTAGGAGGCATCGACGGTGTTCAGGGGAATTTTGTCGCGGACAATCACGAAACGGAGTCGTCCGGGCGTGCCGTGGCGCACGACGTCGATCCCGACTTTCGTGCCGGTCTTGCCCCGCAGGTATTTGGGAACGTCCGTGCGGCTCATCCCCACGGCGTCGAGCGTATCGATACGCACGATGCGGTCGTTGGCCCTGACGCCGACCCGCTCGGCGGGTCCTCCGGCGATGGTGTTCACCACGATCACCGTGTCGCGCAAGACGTTGAACTCCACGCCGATGCCGCTGAATTCCCCGTCGAAACTCTCCTGCACGCCCTTCATCTCCTCCGAGCCGATGTAGGCCGAATGGGGGTCCAGCTCTTCGAGCATGCCCGTGATGGCGCCCTCGACGACGGGTTTCATCTCCACCTCGTCGACGTAAAGCCCCGAAAGGTAGCGGAAAACCTGCGCGAGTTTCTGGAACTGGCGCGCATCGTCCTCGGTCTGCGCCGCGAGGGGCAGGACGGAGAGGACAGCGAGTATGACGAACAATCGGCGCATGGCGTAACAATCTTTAAATAAACAGTTTCAATCCGGCAGCGTGCCGGTTTTCGTATCGCCCGGCGGCAAGACGGCGGGGTCGCGGGGCGAGCGGAAAAGTCCCGTCAGCAGACAGCCTCGGCCAATTCGGCGAACGCCACCTGCCTCTGTTCGCCCGTGCGCATGTCCTTGACGGTTGCGGCCCCGGTCTCCAGCTCCTGCGACCCCACGATCACCACGCAGGGGATGCCGCGGCGGTTGGCGTATTCCATCTGTTTCTTCATCTTCCCTGCCTCGGGGTAGATTTCGGCGGCGATGTCGCGTCCGCGCAGCTGCCGCAGCAGCGGCAGCACGGCGGCCTCCTCCTCGGCCCCGAGGTTCACGAACAGCACGCGGGTCGAGCTGTTGACCTCCTCGGGAAAGAGCGAAAGTCCCGTCATCACGTCGTAGATGCGGTCCGCGCCGAACGAAATGCCCACGCCCGACATATTGGGCATGCCGAAGATGCCCGTCAGGTCGTCGTAACGCCCGCCGCCGCAGATCGAACCGATGGCGAAATCGAGCGCCTTGACCTCGAAGATCGCTCCCGTGTAGTAGTTCAAACCGCGTGCCAGCGAGAGGTCCAGCTCCACCTCGAGGCCGATGCCCAGCCGGTCGACATAGCCGAAGACGGTCTCCATCTCCGCGATGCCCTTCATGCCCGTTTCCGAGGCCGAAAGCACCTCTTTCAGCCGATTGATCTTCTGCGCATTGCCGCCGCTCAATTCAAGTATCGGTTGAAGCTTGTCGACAGCCTCCTGCCCCAAGCCGCGCTCCATCAGTTCGGCCTTCACGTTGTCCAGTCCGATCTTTTCCAGCTTGTCGATGGCGACGGTGATGTCCATCATCTTGTCGGCGTGGCCGATGGCCTCGGCGATGCCGAACAGGATCTTGCGGTTGTTCATCTTCAGCGCCACGCGGATGCCCAGGGCCTTGAAGACCCGCTCGACGATCTCGACCAGTTCGACCTCGCACAGCAGCGAGCGCGTGCCGATCACGTCGACGTCGCACTGGTAGAATTCGCGGTAACGGCCCTTTTGCGGTCGGTCGGCGCGCCATACGGGCTGAATCTGGTAGCGCTTGAAGGGGAACGTCAGTTCGCCCTGGTGCTGCACGACGTAGCGCGCGAAGGGAACCGTCAGGTCGTAACGCAGTCCCTTTTCGCAGATTTTCGAGGCATTGCGCACCTCCTCGTCCGAAAGTCCCGCGGCGTAGTCGCCCGAATTGAGAATCTTGAACAGGAGTTTGTCGCCCTCGTCGCCGTATTTGCCCAGCAGGGTCGAGAGGTTCTCCATCGAGGGGGTTTCCAGCGGCGCGAATCCGTAGGAGCGGAACACCCGGCGGATCGTGTCGAAAATATACTGGCGGCGCATCATCTCCGCGGGGGAGAAGTCGCGCGTGCCCTTGGGAATCGAAGGTTTCTGTGCCATATTTGACTGTTTTTTACCGTCCGGCTCCTGTCTCGGAAGTCCCCGCCGAGGCGGGGGAGGGCTTGCATACACGACCGGAGGCCGTGACTGCGCCCGTCGGAATTGCGGGACGGCGATATTCGTTAATCGGTTTCGGGTTATGCCATCAGTTTCTTATAACGCACGCGGTGGGGCTGCGTGTCGCCGCCCTGCGCCTTCTTCCAGGCCTCGTATTCCGAGTAGGAGCCTTCGTAGAAGACCACCTTCGAGTCGCCCTCGAACGAGAGGATGTGCGTGGCGATACGGTCGAGGAACCAGCGGTCGTGGGAGATCACCACGGCGCATCCGGCGAAGTTTTCCAGACCCTCCTCCAGGGCGCGCAGCGTGTTGACGTCGATGTCGTTGGTCGGCTCGTCCAGCAGCAGCACGTTGCCCTCCTCCTTCAGCGCGAGGGCCAGGTGCAGGCGGTTGCGCTCGCCGCCCGAGAGCATGCCGCACTTCTTCTCCTGGTCGGCGCCCGAGAAGTTGAAACGGGCGACGTAGGCACGGGCATTGACCTGCCGGTTGCCCAGCGTCATCAGGTCCAGACCGCCCGAGATCACCTCGAAGACCGTCTTTTCGGGATCGATCGACTTGTGCTGCTGGTCCACGTAGGCCAGCTTCACCGTGGGTCCCACGCGGAACGAGCCGCTGGTGGGTTCCTCGAGTCCCATGATCATCCGGAAAAGGGTGGTCTTGCCCGTACCGTTCGCACCGATCACGCCCACGATGCCCGCAGGGGGCAGCGAGAACTCCAGCCCCTCGTACAGCACGCGGTCGCCGAAGGCTTTCGAGACCTCGTGCGCCTCGATCACCACGTCGCCCAGACGCGGGCCGTTGGGGATGAAGATTTCCAACTTCTCTTCCTTCTGCTTCGCGTCCTCGTTCATCATCCTGTCGTAGGCCGACAGACGGGCCTTCGACTTGGCGTGACGGCCCGAGGGCGACATGCGCACCCACTCCAGCTCGCGTTCGAGGGTCTTGCGGCGCTTCGACTCCTGCTTCTCCTCCATGGCCATGCGCGTGGTCTTCTGGTCGAGCCAGCCCGAGTAGTTGCCCTTCCACGGAATGCCCTCGCCGCGGTCGAGTTCGAGAATCCACCCGGCGACGTTGTCCAGAAAATAACGGTCGTGGGTCACGGCGATCACCGTGCCCTTGTATTGCTGCAAATGCTGCTCCAGCCAGTCGATCGACTCGGCGTCGAGGTGGTTCGTAGGCTCGTCGAGCAGCAGCACGTCGGGCTGCTGCAACAGCAGGCGGCACAGAGCCACGCGGCGGCGCTCGCCGCCCGAGAGGTGCTTCACCGGTTCGTCGGGGTCGGGACACCGCAGGGCGTCCATCGCTCTCTCCAGCACGCTGTCCAGTTCCCAGCCGTTGCACTGGTCGATCTTCTCGTACAGCTCTCCCTGGCGCTCGATCAGCCCGGCCATCGTGTCGTCGTCCATCGGTTCGCACAGCTTTTCGTTGATCTGCTCGTACTCCTTCAACAGCGCCACGGTCGTCGCGCAGCCCTCCTCGACGATCTCGCGGACCGTCTTCGCGTCGTCGAGCCTGGGTTCCTGTTCGAGGTAACCCACCGTGTAACCCGGCGAGAAGACCACTTCGCCGTCGAAATTCTTGTCGATTCCGGCGATGATCTTCATCAGGGTCGACTTACCCGAGCCGTTCAGGCCGATGATGCCGATCTTGGCGCCGTAGAAAAACGAGAGGTAGATGTTGTTGAGCACCCGTTTCTGGTTGGTGAAGGTCTTGCTTACGCCGACCATCGAAAAGATGATTTTTTCGTCTGCCATATCTTGTGTTTGAATTGTCCGAAAAAAGGATTCTTGCAAAGATACGGAGAAAATCCGGAATTTTAAGTCTCCGGGGTCCGAATATTTGCACCTCCGCACATGCCGCGGAAATAAAAAAGCCCCGTCTCTTCGGAGACGGGGCTCGTATGCGGGCCGCAAGGCGGACTAATAGTTCTCCTTCTTCGGCTCGAAATAGGCCTGCGGGTGCTTGCATGCGGGGCACAGCAGCGGAGCCTGCTCGGCCTCGATGACGAAGCCGCAGTTGCGGCACTGCCACCAGATCTTGCCGTCGCGCTTGAAGAAGTTGCCGTCCGTAAGGCGGCTCAACAGCTTCAGGTAGCGCTTTTCGTGCTCGGCCTCCACCGTCGAGATCATCTTGAACGCCGTGGCGATCTCCGTGAATCCCTCCTCCTCGGCCACCTTGCCGAATTCGCGGTACAGCACGTCCCACTCCTCGTTCTCGCCCTTGGCGGCAGCCAGCAGGTTCTCGGCCGTCGTGCCGATGGGTCCGGTGGGGTAGCTGGCCGTGATCTCCACGTCGCCGCCCTCGAGGAACTTGAAGAAACGCTCGGCGTGCTCCTTCTCCTGCTCTGCGGTCTCGGCGAAAACGCCTGCGATCTGTTCGTAACCCTCCTTCTTGGCCTTGCTGGCGAAGAATACGTAGCGGCTGCGGGCCTGGCTCTCGCCGGCGAATGCCTTCAGCAGGTTCTGTTCGGTACGCGTACCTTTGATGCTCTTTTCCATAATGTCGTATTGTTTAATGTGTGCTTTCTTGCTGTTACAAAGATAACAATTTCCGGAAACAATCTCCAAAAAATCCCCATCGTTTCTTTCTATGGGACTATTCGGTTTACCTATAGGCCGTTTCCCGCCAGCGCGTCGAGGTCGGCGCGGAAAATCCCGTAGGCCGCGGGCAGCGCCATCGTGTCGGCGGCCTCGGGCGTCAGGATGCGGTAGCCCGGCAGGCCGACCCACACGGGCGTCGTTTCGAGCCGGTAGGTCATCCGCCCCTCGGGATGCCGGACGGCCTCCACCGTGGCCACCAGCCCGCCGTCGGTGTAACGGCGGCGCTGGCCCGAGACGAGGTTGCCCAGCGAGTAGAGCACCACGTGCGACGAATCGGCCACCCAGGGCTGAATCACGTGCGGATGGCTCCCGACCACCACATCGGTTCCGTGACGGCGCAAAAATGCGGCCAAACTCCGCTGCGCGGCGTTCTCGCGCCGCTGGTATTCGTCGCCCCAATGGACGCACGCGACGATGAAATCGACCCCCGAGGCGCGTGCCGCCGCCAGATCAGCGGCCATGCGCACCGTGTCGATCAGGTTCACCACCGTGCCCTCGGGAACGGGCATGCCGTTGGTCCCGTAGGTGTAATTGACGATCGCCAGCCGTATGCCGCAATGCGTGAGGTAAAGCGGGTTATTCTTCTTGTAATCAGCGCTGTCCGCAAACACGCCCGTGTGGCGTATCCCGCAGCGGTCCAGCTCTTCGACACTCGTGCGGATGCCTTCGGCGCCGTTGTCGCAGCAATGGTTGTTGGCCAGCACGGCGACATCCACGCCTGCGTCGCGCAGGGCGTCGGCCAGCGCCGCGGGCGACCGGAAAAGCGGGTAACCCGTATAGCGGCTGCGGCGCGTGAGAGTGGTTTCGAGGTTCACCACGGCCAGGTCGGCGGCCCTGATACGGGGCGCGAGCGCCCGGAAAACGGGTTCGTAGTCGAACCCGTCGCCGCGGCGCACGGCGTTGACCTGCGGCATGTGCTGCATCACGTCGCCGCCGAAAAACAACCGCATCCGCCGGGGCGGCGGCACGGGTCCCGGTCCCGACCAGCCGGCAGGCAGCGGGGGCGTGACGGGCGCAGGGCCTCCCGCGGGCGTGCAGCACACGGCGGCGAAGGTCAGCGCCGTCAGCAGGCATATCCGGCGTACGCGCATGCTATTTCCGCTTGGGGTTTTTCGGGAACCAGCCTTTGGCCACGCGCTCGCGCTGTTCGAACAGCTCGCCGATCGACCACAGCGACGAGGCGCCCCACACGGCCAGCAAGGTCGACCAGAGGATGTGTCGCACGGCGATCGAGCCGGCGACGGCGGCGATTCCCATCACGAGGAACAGCCACCAGATTTTCACCCCGAAATAGTATTCGCCCTTGGTGACCATCGGGTGAAAGATGCCGATGATCAGGAAGGTGGCGATGCCGATGACGATTCCGGTAAGGTTGTATTGCGCTAAAAATTCCATCGTTGCTATCTGTTAAGATCAGGATTCGGAGGATTGAGGCTCGCGGTCGGAGGAGCGTTGGTAGGCCCGCAGGCCGAAGTCGGGAAGGACGGCGAACAGGTGGTCGAAAACAGCCCCCTGCACGGCCTCGTAGGCCACCCAGTCGGTCTCCCGGGTGAAGCAGTAGACCTCGACCGGGATGCCTTCCGGGGTGGGCTGGAGCATCCGGACCATCTGCATCAGGTCGGGGTGGATGCCCGGATGGCCCTTCAGGTAACGTGCGGCGTACTCCCGCAGGGCATAGAGGTTGACGACGGGTTCCGCGGCCGCCGCCCCGGCCAGTCCTTTTTCGCGGAGCGCGGCCAGCTCCCCGGCCGTGCAGTTGCGCACCGAACTGGCGTCGATCAGCAGCGACCGCTTGATGCGCCGTCCTCCGCTGTCCCACATGCCGCGCCAGTTCTGGAACGAGTCGCTGACCAGCGCATAGGGCGGGATGGTGGTGATGGTCTTGTCGAAGTTCTGCACCTTGACCGTCGTCAGCGTCACCTCCGTCACATAGCCGTCGGCGCCGTACTTGGCCATCGTGATCCAGTCTCCGGGACGCAGCATGTCGTTGGCCGAGAGCTGCACGCCGGCGACCAGTCCCAGGATGCTGTCCCTGAAAATCAGCATGATGATGGCCGCCGAAGCGCCCAGTCCCGCGAGTACGGCCGTGGCGTCCTGCCCGATGAGGATGCTGACGACGAGGATCGCCCCGATGCAGACCGCCAGCAGCTTGATCATCTGGTAAACGCCTTTCAGCGGACGGTTGCGTAGCGTTTCGTGACGGCTGGAGATGTCGTAGAGCGTATCGAGGAACGCCGAGACGAGTTGCAGGGCGGCGACGATCAGGTAGATCAGACAGGCCTTGTGCAGCACGTTCAGCAGAACGGGCGCATCGTAGAACGCCACCCGGAGCAGGACATACCAGATCAGGGGCGGGATCAGGCGCGCCGCGCGGTGCATCACCTTGTCGCTGAAAAGGTGGTCGTCCCACGCGGCTTTCGTCCGGGCGCTGATTTTTTGCAGGAGCGGAACGACCAGACGCCGGAACAGGACCGCCGCCGCATAGGCGACGACGAGTATGCCCAGGATGATGATTGCCTTGACTGCCAGGTTGATATACGTTTCGCTCCATCCGGCTTCGGCCAGCCAGCGGGCTATCGCGTGGTTCGTTTCTCCCATACGTTGTCGATTGGTCCGATGACAAAGATACGAAAAAGTCGGACCGTTGCAAAACCGAACCGCATGCGATTCGGCAAAACCTCCCGACCTCCTGAAAGTGTCGTTACGACACCAAAGATACGAAAAAGTCGGACCGTTGCAAAACCGAACCGTATGCGATTCGGCAAAACCTCCCGACCTCCTGAAAGCGTCGTCACGACACCGGAGATGCGCTGCCGCCGGGGAGCGGAGAAAAAACCGGGGGCGGGGCCTAATCGCTGCGGTTGAGCTTATTTTAGATTGGTCGGGCATTCCGCGCCGCCGCCCCCGGAAGGTAAAAAAGGACCGGCGGTTACATACTCCATGAAGAATCAGAAAGCAGTGACGCAACGTTCAGCCGCCGGTCCGTATGGCCGGGCCGGCGCTTTCGAAAAAGAAAGGCGCAGGCCCCAAGATACCCATACTCACGTGAAGGTCTGCAACAACCCATGCCGAATACAGATACAAGGAACCCACGCCCGTAACGCGCAGTTTCGATAATAAGCAAGTCAGAACCTCTCGTTGCGGGCCGTGGGCCGACAACTCGCGGAGCATCCTTGCACCTTCGCCTCGACATTTGAAAGTTGCAGTTTTCACGTGAAGCAAAGCAAACAATCCGCACGCAGGCGAATCGTCAAGACAAAGGTAGCAAAAAAAACGTTCCGTGCAACAGTCGGGCCATTTATTTTGGCGGAACGGCTTCGTTTGCGGAAGCCGGCGGCAAAAGGCCGAATTGCGGTTTTCGCCCGCCCGGTTAAGAAGCGGGTTTTAGGCGCAGTCTGCGACTGCTGGGTTTCTTTGTACTTTTGATGTCAAAAGTACCAAAACCATCCGCATGTCGCTTTCGCGGGAACGTCGCTCGGCTGCGCTAAAACGGGCGCCTTCGCGGGTTTGCGAGCAAACCGGCCCCGTTTTTAACGCTCCGCCTTCGCGCCGTTCTTTTTCCGCTGCAAGCGATAATGCGGC
>OJPZ01000105.1_pt1 | contig 53697 bp, 43 predicted proteins | sample 1598611 | NCBI WGS metagenome assembly OJPZ01 (sample SAMN03922494, study PRJEB24848) | human gut metagenome | isolation source: stool sample | host: Homo sapiens | place: Germany | collected 2011-11
AAGTGGATAATCTGTTCAACAGGTAAATGCCACTCTTCTGAAGCAAGCCGGATTAATCTTGTTTGCATGAAAGTAATCTCTGTTTTCTCACTCATTATGAATCCTCCTAGTATAATAATGATGTAGTCAATCAAGACTACTTACTATACAATCCCCTTCCCTCCATCGGTATTGCCCGATTTCTACAGTACTACGAGATTGTCCGACTACCTGCCATTCATTTGAAGTCCTCCGTTTTCAGTTGTGACTTCATACTCTTTTTTTTGAGAAACGTCAGATTCTCCCCAGTTGATGTGTATTCACAATGTAAAACATGATTGATTCTCTGACTCCGCAGTGCCACATAACACTCGCCATATCGCATTGTATGATATTGTCTTCCGCACCAGTTAAGACGTCGACCGACTGAAGTTAACGTTTCGAAGCTCAATCACTATTCAACCCTGCTTTCTTGCTGTCTACGCTTGTCAGATGCCGTTACCGACATCATCCCAAGACTCGCTATTATCTGGTTGGCTAAACCTTGGATAAACCGGATTCCCACCGGCTTGACTACACACCCTTAGCTGGGCGCACAACTGGATGTTTCTCCAATACTGTCTAACAACAGCACACTGCTCAAAAAAAGATTAAACGCCACAATCCCCCAAAAGTACCGGCTATGAAACAATTTATAAAACTCAGCAATTAGGAGATTTAACATTTTCTGAACCTCCTATCTTGCTTAAAAAGTAATCTTCTAATGTATCACCGGCCACAGAAAGACCTGTAACGAGAATATGTGCATCTGACAAAGCAGCAGCCACTTTTTCCATATCATCGAGATAATCATATAGGCGAATCATGCCATCTGGCATCAGCTTAAAACTATCTGTGTGTAGCGTTTCTTCCAAAACGATCAGAGCTTTTTGTGGATCAGTTGCCTTTATTGCGATATGCCGTTTGCAACGATCATTTAGTTCTCGATCTGATATTTCTTCGATAATTTTGCCTTTGTCTATTAAAATAAACTCTGATGCTGTCTGATACAGTTCCTCTAAGATATGGCTGGATACCAATATCGTCATTCCGTATTCCTTATTCAAGGACTTTAGCAAATTACGAATTTCCACAATTCCAGCAGGATCAAGCCCATTGATCGGTTCATCCAAAATAAGAAATTCTGGTGAATTTAATAGTGCGATTGCAATACCCAATCGCTGTCGCATCCCCAGCGAAAAATTACGGACAGCTTTTTTCCCGGTATCTTTCAGACCTACCATGTCTAAAGTTTTTTGGATAACTGCTTTGTCAGGGATACCACGTTGGATACGCTGTATCTCCATATTTTGATAAGCGGTCATTGTCGGAAAAAGCGCAGGTGTTTCGATCATGCAACCGATCCGCTTTCTCTGTTCCTGCAATTCCTTTTCGACGGTTTTCCCCCACAACGATAAGGTGCCGCTTGTCGGAAACGCTAATCCTGTAACCAATCTCAAAAAGGTGGTCTTTCCTGCTCCATTTTGGCCTATGAAGCCATAAATTTTCCCTTTTTCAATTTTCAAATCAATATGATCTAAGGCAACTGTGTGCCGGTATTCTTTTGTTAAGTCATGTGCTTCCAAAATAACAGAACTCATGTTGTCATCCTCCTTTACATTTTAGTGTAAGGGGAAATCATAAAGAATTTCTTAATTTCTATTTGGAAACCATAAAAAAAGCATAAAGCCAAGAGCTTACCCCTCGGCTTTATGCAAACGGTATCCAATGCCCCACACAGTATCTATAAACTCTTTATCCGGGCAAATGGCTTTCATCTTGTTTCGCAAGTTGCTAATATGGACATTCAAGGTGTTGTCCTCGCTGATATACTCTGTATTCCAAACACTTTGAAACAAATTCGCCTTTGAGAAGATCTTGTCCGGGTATTTCATAAGCAATTCCAGTATAGCAAATTCTTTCGCAGTTAAAGGTAACTCCGCCCCTTGTAGCATAGCTCTGTTGCCGTCTAAATCTAAAACCAAATCATTGCACTTCAAAGATGACGGCGTGCTGTTTTGAAATTGAATCCGGCGTAAGTTGCTTTCAATTCTGGCGAGAACTTCTTCCATATCGAAAGGTTTTGTAATGTAATCATCCGCACCAAGCCGCAACAAATCAATCTTGTTCTGTGTTGTTTCCTTTGCTGAAATTACTATGACAGGAACCGTTGAGAATTTACGAATATCCGCAAGTATAGTATCACCACTCCGATAAGGCAGCATTATATCAAGCAGAATAAGATCAATCTGATGTTCTTGTATGCAGTCTAACACATGAAGCCCATCATACTGACAAAGCACCTCATATCCATTTCCCTGTAAAAAATCAGCCAGCAATTTGCTGATCTCTAAATCATCCTCAACAATCAAAATTTTCATGTTGTTCTATGTTCACCTGCCTTATGTCAGCATTGCACTACACTTTTTATCTCTAATAGATTTAATTATATTTCCTTTCAGGAGAGAATACAAGACGTAAAATATGAATTATTAGATGTTAGAAGAACACATTTCTATTGCTGGGTACACTGGAAATATGAAACCAAAAGCCAGCGAAAGCCCCTCCTGTCTACGCATTTAGGGGGCAAAAAGCCCACGGAAATCAAGGCTTTTCGGCGGTGGTCGATGGGGTGGCAGAATGATTTATCAAATACCCGCCGGAACGGGCTTTGAAATGCGTAGGAAAATTTTTCCGGCGCTGGTTTTCCCGCCGGTTCTGTGGTATGCTGGAATAAGACAAAAACGACAGGAGTTGACACGATGGCCGAACAGGAAATGTTACTGGACACAGCTACCATCAAGGCCGCCGTCGCCGGTGAGAAGTGGGCCAAACAAAAGGTGATTGAGCACTACACCCCCATGATCGACGAGCTGGCCGTTGACGAAGATATGAAGCAGCACTTGATTTTGAAGCTACTGGAAGAACTGCCACACTTCCCGATGGGACAGGCATAAGAAAAAAGCGCCGGACGCAGAGGCATACAGCCCCCGCGCCCGGCGCTTTGTTTATGCTTGGATCACTCGTCCGTGAAATGGAACTGCCGCGTTTCAAAGTCGGCGTCGTTCATGGCGTCCAGCTTGTCGGCAGTCTGGCGGGCCAGCGCCGCCATGTCCTCGTCCATGTCCGGCAGGGCGGCCCGGATGTTGGCCGCCGTCCTACGCCGGTCACTCTTGTGATACATACAGATCAGGTTTTCTTCTTCCACGGTAAACTGCATTGTCATACCTCCAATTCGTTTTTCTTGGTTCTGGCCGGGGCCTTTTTCGGGGCTTGGGCCTGTTTGGTTTCGGATAGCTGCCTGCGGATGGAAGCGCGGGGCCGCCGCACTTCCTTGTCCCGGTTCTCGTCCTTGCCGATCACCGCATACAGGCCGTGCCGGTCTTTCATGCCGGTAAAGCACAGGGACTTATAGGGCAGCATGGAAAACAGCCGGTCGGTGTCCTTGCTGGACGCGATCTGAACGAAATACGGGGACAGCTCCACCATGAAATGCGTCTTGTTGGGGCTGTTGGGGGCGGACAGATCTTTCAGCCCGGCCACGATCCGCTGCGCCTCGGCCAAAATCATGCCGTCATGCAGCGCCGTGACGTGGGCTTTGAAGTCGCCGGGCGCAAGCTGCGCCCGGCCTTTCTGTTCCTGCCGCAACAGCTCCCGCAGGTGTTCCGGCTCATTGGGCTTGGCCTCATACAGCAGGAACGCCCCCAGCTTGGGATCGGGCCGCCCGTCGAAGTACAAACCGGCGGGCTGCTCCCGGTCGCCCTTTTCATAGTGCAGGATGATGTTGTCGGCCTGTACCGCCTCGGCTGCAACGTGCCGGAAGTGCTGGGGATAGTCCAGCTCATAGAGATTGCCGCGAATGACACCCTGCACCTTGCCGATCAGCTCCACAGCGTAGGCCAGCACCCGGTCACGGGTCTGCTCCCCGTAAAACTTCCATGTGTTGTGCTGCGCGGTGCCTTGCAGGTACACATCACTTTCCCGGAAACAATGTGTCCCGGACGGGCGGGACATCCACAAAAGCGTCTTGTCCTCGGCCTTGTCGCTGGCAGCGGCCCGCCCGATGATCTCCTTGTCAATCTCAAAATCGTTGCGGTAAAAGGCGGTGTTCTGCCGCATGAGCTGTTCCAGCGCGGCCAGAACATCCACATTCTCAAACCTGTTCATGGTGTCACACCTCCAATTCCTGTGCTTTTTCCCGCTGCGGCGGTTTCTTCTGCTGTTCCTCCTTGGCGGCTTTGAGCTGCGCCCGGATGGACGGCTTTTTCTGTTTCTGCGCCGGGCGCTGGGGCTGCTTGGGCTTTTGGGCCTCTGCCTTGGCTGCCTCGGCCACGTCAAACAAGGAAATCTGTTCCCCAGCTTTGGCCTTGGCTTCCAGCTCACTCATGGTCGGGGCATTGTTCAGAACGCCGTCAATCATGTTGTAGTTCTGCTCGGTCGTCATTTCAGCGGCCTTGATGGGGCTTTCCTGCTGGGCGGGGATGGCAAAGGCGTCTGTGCCGTTGCCCATGATAAGATACTTGCCGTCCTCGGATTGGTGGTGGAAACCATAGCCTGCGGCCTCCAACTGCTCCCGGCTCATGTCGGTTACAAGGAAACTGCCCCTTGGGGTCTGGATGCTCTCGCCGGTAAGCAATTCCCGTGGCGTAAGCTGTTTTTCCCGCTGCAAGAAAAACTCCGGCACCGGCGTAAAGCCGAAGCTGTCACAGTAATGGGCTTCCTCCTTGCCGCTACGGTTCAGCACCACAACGTCGGAAACGGAAAGGCTGTGGCCGGTGAAGTCGGCGGGACGGTCAAGGTTGAATGTACGGTAGATGTCCTCCAGCGTGGTTTTGCCGTCCAGCGGGGCCGTGTAGATAAGATCGTAATTCTGCCGGTCAACGGCCAGCCCCGCTTCCTGCAAGCTCTCGTAAGACTCAAAGCGATAGTCCCGTGTTTCCGGCCCGCCTTTGAGCTGGTAGATGATAAAGGTGTCGCCCTGTTCCGGGGGATCGACGGTGAAATACGGGTTTTCCCATTGGGTGAAAGGCATATCCGGCATGGCCTTGTAGCTGCCGTTCTCCATCGCATAGGGCCGCACCCGGTCAAAGCCGATTTCCTGTGCCACACGGGAGAGGCTTTCCAGTACCACGGGATCACTCCGCAGCCGTTCCATGCGGGTGAAGTCCTCCACAAGATAATTCTGGCCCGCCCGCACATGGAGAATATCGGCGGCGCTCATGCCGTCCTTGCTTTCCATGCCCAGTGTCAGATGGGCGTAGGGTCGGCCATCGGTGTTCAAATCCTTGGCCTCGCTGTTATAGGGCTGGCTCCGCAGCTCGTCGAACCGGGCCTTGGCTTCCTCAAAGGTGGCGAAATGCTCTATCGGGGTCTGCTGCTCGGCATTGGTGGCCCATGTTTTCAGGTCGGGAATGATGTAAAAGCCCCATTTCCGGCTTGCCTCCGGCGCGGCGGCGCTGCGCTCGGCCAGCGTCTTTTCGGCACGTTCCCGCGCATCGTCCCGCAGCGGCACCGTATAGAGGGTGGACACAGAGGAAAAACCCACATTGTTGAAAACGTAGTCCACATCGGCCTCTTTCAAGGCTCCTGCCGGATAGTAGTCGGCCCGTGATGGGGTGTCGCTCACCTTGCCGTCCGAAATATCATGGTTCAATCCCGTTTCCAGATGGGTACAGATTTTGCCGTCCACGGCCAGCGTCACATAGTACCAGCCCATTAAACCGCCGGTCTTTTCGTCGGCTCCCTCGTTGAACTCTACATTGAGCAGCGTGTAGGGCTTCAAGCCCTTTTGGGCTGCGATCTCGTTGTCCTTGGCCTCCCGCTGCAACAGCGCGGGCAGGGCCGCTTCCTTGGTGGCCTTGACGATCTCCGGGTTGTACTGTACCAAAGTACGGTTGACACATTCCGTCTGCACCTTGACCGTCTTGGCTTTCGGCGTCAGGTGGTTGCCGATAAACAGGGACGCGCCGTTGTCAAAACGGATCGTCATATCGCTGGTGCCGCGCCATTTGCCGGTACAGGGGGACGTGTGGATTTCGCCGGTCTTACAGCCAAACGCCTGCGCGATCGCATCAATTTTGGCCTGCAAGGGCAGGTCTTTGTATCGGTCAGCGATTTCCAACGCCTTTTTCTGCAACTCCGTCAGGGTTTCAGCAGGGGCCGCCTGCGGCTCGGCGTCGGAAGTAACTTCCGGCTCCGGGGCGGTTTCCGGCTCCGGCTCCGGCACGGGTTCTTGTTCCGGCTCCGGCTCTGGTGCCGGTTCCTGTTCCGGGGTGGGTTCCTGTGTCGGCTGCTCCTGTTCCTTGGCATACAGCTCCTTGACGGCTTCCTGCGTCAGCTCCCCGGTGTTGAGCTGATCCATCAACTCCCGGCACCGTTCCGGCATCCCGACATACAGCACATCCCCGATCTTGGCCCTGCCGTTATCCTGCGGGATATAGGCTTGCAGCATATACAGGTTTTCCCGGCTATCGCTGCGGGGGTTGGCGTGTACCCGGTAGAAGTAGTCCGGCTCGGCCTGTTCCTGTGCCGCCTGCGCCCGCTGTTCTCGGCTGCTGTTGCGTTGCAGCTCCGTGGGCTTGATGCCGGAAAGGGGCTGAATACAAGCAATCCTGTCCGACGCATAGTAGGCATTGTCGTTCAAAAGCCGCTGCCATGCGCCCACACTCGGCGCCCAGCGGAAACCGTGTTCTTTCAACTGCTGGCGGGCGTCCGCCTCCGGCTTGCCGTCAAAGAACACCTGCAAGCGGCCCTGTTCCCGGTTGGCCTCCACATGGCCGCCGTCAAATTCCCAGCCCACATAGGCCACTTCATTTGCGCGGGTCAGGCTTTCGATCCGCTGCCGGACACGGCGGATTTCCGCATTGTTGTTGGACAGCTCCCAGCTCTGAAACGGCTTCTTTTCATAGTGCCAGCCGGACGCCATATCTGCTTTCAGGTTTTCAAGGTTTTCAGGAGAGAGGTGCGGGCAGCCGTCCAGCGTACCGTGTTTGCGGTAATAGGCATTGACCGCTTTCATGGTTTCCTGCGCCTTTTCCAGACCGGCCAGCTTTTTTTGCAGCTTGGGAATGGCCTGCGGGTCGTCCTGCCGGATGCCGCCCATGCCGGTGCTGCGGATTTTATCAAGCAGCCCTTGGATGTACTGCCATTCCTGCATATTGCTGTCGCGGGCCGCGTTCTGTTTCTCTTTCTGGCGTACCGGGAAATTGGAACCACCGGCAATCAAAATGGACGGAACACGGGCGTCAATCTCATAGCCATGGTTCATGTTGGCGGCCAGTTTCCGCGCATAGGTGTCAAGCAGGCTGTCGATCTTCTCATGGTACATGGGATCGACGCGCTTTTTCTGTTCCTGTGCCAGCGCAAAGGCTTTATCCACATAATGCCGGTATTCGGCTGTGGCGCTGCCGGGCTTGTAGTCGGAAAAGCTGTTCATTTCCTTGGCACGGCGGGCCGCGCCCTCATTGATGGAATAGTAGTAGTCGGACGCCGCAGGTTCTTTTGTCTGCTGTTCCGGGGCTTCCTGCTGGGGCGGCTCTTTGACCTCCTGCGGCTGGGCCGGGGCCTCATAGCCAGCCGCCGCATATTCCTCTACGGTCATACCGGCATCGGCGGCCTCCTGTGCAATTTCCGCCTCCACCTGCGCTTTGTAGTCTTGCAAGCTCTGGTCGAAGTCGGTCAGTTTCGGCATTTCCGGCAAAGGCTCTCCGTGGTTGAGCAGTGGACGGCACTCTATAGCGTAGTCCACCAGCGCCCCATAGTAGGCGGTTTCCTCCGGCGTCAGGGTGTCGCTGGACGCCAAACGGGTCTGCGCCTCCTGTTCCAGCCGGGACAGGTTGCAATGCAGCTCCATGTAGGGGATGATCTCGGTGAGAAAGGCTTCCCGGCTGGCGTGATCCTCCGCCCATGCCTCCGGGCCGCCCTGCCGGGTCAGATGGTCTTTCCATTTTTCATCGTTCAGATAAAAGGTCTGATACTCCCGGATATGCTCAATCAGGGAACCGTCCCGGTCGCCAAAATCCTGCCGCCCGGAATAGCTGTGCGGCTCTCCTTGGAATGTGAAATCAATGCGGAAGTCGGTCTTATCATAGTAGCCGCCGCCCCGATGTTCTGCGTCCAGCCGGGCAAACAGGGAGTCGGCCTCATGCAGCGGCATTTGCTGGCCTATTTCCAAATGGGGGCTTTCGGTGAAAAGGATCGTTACAACCGGCTCTGCCGTGGGGTCAAGAGTGGGCTGCTGTGCGGCCTTGGCCTCCGCGATTTCCCGGTCAATCCGGCTTTTCACCAACTCGTCCACATGGCCGTGCTGCATTTCATAGCCATGTTCGCAAAACTCATTGATAAGGGCAACCACCTTGTCCGTGTTGTCCACGGCCTCGGCGTACTCCACGATCAACCGGCGTTCCTCGTTGCCCATGCGCTGTCCATCACGCTCGGCCCAGTCGATCAAGGCGTTGGCTCGTTCTGTGGGGGTGGCCTCCGGCATAATGGGCTTGTTGTTCAAAAGGCCGTCAATCCCATTCCACGGCTGCGGCTCCGGCTGTACGGAAATAGCATTGGCCTGTTCTGCGGCCTCCTGGAAATCTTCCAGTGCGTCGCCGGTGATGGTTTCAGTTACATGGCCCTGCGGTGCAATCCCGGAAAGAATTTCGTCGCTGGCCTCCGACAAAGAATACTCCATATTGTCCAACTGTCCGCCGTCGATCTCTTTGTAGTCAGGGCCGTACATGGTATAGTCAAAGCCGTTTTTGCTGGTCTGGATTAAGAGAATATTGCCGCTTTCCAGACGGTAGGCAGCTTCTTGGGCCTCGGCCCGTTGCAGCGTCCCGTCGCCGGAAAGGACAAAGCCCTGTGTCTGAATGGCGTCCAACGTGCCTTGCGTCACTTCACCGGTGGATTTCACATCGGCGTCAATCAGGGTTTGCAGCATGGCTTTCACACTGTCGGTCATTTCCTGCTGCTGTTCCGGGGGCAGCTTGGAAAATACACTGTCGGGGGCAGGCTGCTCGGCGGCCTGTTCCACAGTCGGCTCCACAATTTGCTCCACGGCCTGCTGCGCCTGCCGCTGTTGCTGAAGCTCGGCAAGGTGGCCGTCGATGGTGGTAATCAGCTCATGGGCGGTGGCCCGGATGGTTTCAAGGGACGCCCGCAGCTCTTTCAGGTCTTTGCCGGAACTCCAACCGGCCACATAGCCAAAGGAATAGTCGGACGTGTCCAGTCCGTAGTGCTGGCAGACGGCATAGGCCACGCTCTCGGCCTGCACCTCGCGGGTGCGGCTGTCGGGCCGGTCGGCCTGCTCGGTCACAGGGGCGTCCGGGTCAATGGCGTGGAGCTTGGCATGGGCAATCTCATGGATGGCTGTTTTCAAAGTTTGCAGCTCACTCATGTTCTCCTGTATGGCGATCCGCTTTTCTGTCAGGTGGTAGTAGCCGTGAGAACCACCGGGGATGTCCTCAAAGGTCATCGGCACGGGGGAAGTCTGTTCCAGCGCCTTGAAGAAGTCCTCGTATTGCTCCACATTCCCGGCCAGCTCGTCCACACCGATAGAGGGCAAGGGTTCGCCCTCGGTCTGGCTCACGTCAAAGACAGACACGATCTTGAACGCCGGAACTTGTGTTTCCTGTACTTCGGTCAGAGGCTTGCCGTCTTTGTCCATGACCGGCTTGCCCTGTTCGTCCAGCTTCGGCACTTCCTTTTTCACCTTGTAGGGGGCGGGGGCCAAAATCTTGATGCCTTTCTCGCCCCGCTTCACATTACGGTGAAAATTGTCCCGCCACTTGTTGTAGCCCGCCACAAGCTGGCCGCCCTGCATGGCGATCAGTAGCGTATTGTTGAAGCTGTAACTGTGGAACTTCGCCATAGAGGTGAGATAGGCTTTGTAGCGTTCACTCTCGAAGAGTTCCTGTATACCGGTTTCCAGCCGGTCGGTGATTTCTTTCATGCGGTCGGCGCTGTTCTGGCTGTTGAGAGTAATGGGGACGACGGGCGGCGGGGCCGCAGCTTCGGCGGTGGGCGCTACCTCTGGCTGCATCGTCCGGGCCGGGGCCTCGTCCCGCAGAATTTCCGGCGCGGGATAGGCCATCACCCGGTATTTCTCCGGCACCGGCTGGCCCTCATGGACGCGCTGCCACTCGTCGCCGCTTTTCACCAGATAGCCGTAATCGGTGAAAACACCATGCTCCGTATTGGCAATATGCAGGCCGAAACGGGGCAGGAAAATTCCCGCTTTCCATTCCTCCGGCATATCCACCATGCCGGAACGGTTCAGATAGTAGTCACCCAACTGGCCCGTGCCGGTGACATCCGGCAGATGCACATAGTAGTCCACGTTGTCGGGATAGTCGATGATCTGGCCGATACTGTGAAAATCTCTCTGCGGGCTTGTCAGGGCGGCGTTCAGCTCCGAAAGCTCGGCTGCGTCCAGCTTTTCCAACCTTGCGGCAAGGAAGTTCAGTTCGTCCACGTCAGCGGACAGCACCAGATCGCGGGGCAGCTTAATGGGACGCTCCTGTGGGCTTCGGTAGTCGTACAAGAAAAAGTCCTGCGGATTGTTGGCACTGATCCCGATTTCCCGCAGGGCTTCTTGCAGCTTTTCGGTTGTGGTCGGCAAAGAAAACCAAAGGCCCTCTTTACCTTGCTCATAACGCTGTCGGTTATGAAGCAGGATAGAAAACACTTCGCTCATGGGTTCACTCCTTTCATATTCATAGGGGTTTGGGGATTTCCCCAACAAGCAAAATCCCCGGCCCGGCAGGGTGGCCGGGTCAGGGATTTATAGGAAGTGTGGCTACACTTCCTATGCTTGCTACGTTACTCCGTCAGCTCTTTTTCTCCACGCGGTAGTTGACGTACTTCCCGCCGGTATCGGCCAAAAGCACCGTCCCGTCGTAGGTTTTGCCGGTTTTCATGGAGCGCAGGCCCTTTACCTTTGCTTTTCCGTCTTTGAGCAGCGCGGCGGCGATCTTCGGGGTGAACGTCTTGCCTCGTTCCTCAAAAAATCGGTCATTCTTCCACATGACAAACTGGCAGGCCCGGTTTCCGCAGTAATAGTTTTTCTTGCCCTCGTAGACGGCTTCGCCGCAGCGGGGACACTTGCCGATAACAACACGCTCGGCCTGAAACAACTTCTGCGCGTCCTCGCTGATCTGCGAATATCGGGAAATCAGGTTTCGGGTCATTTCCTCAATGCCCACCATGAAGCCCTCCGGGTCGGCCTCGCCCTTGGCAATGGCCGTCAGCTTGGTTTCCCATTCCGCCGTGAGCTGGGGAGAAGTCAGCACTTCCGGCAGGACGCACACAAGGTTGTGGCCGTCCTTGGTGGGAAGTAGCTGTTTGCCTTTGCGCTCCACAAAGCCCATCTGCACCAGCTTTTCCAGAATGGAAGCGCGGGTTGCCGGGGTTCCCAAACCTTGGCGCTCGGCGTCCTCCGGCATATCCTCGGCCCCGGCCCGTTCCATAGCCGACAGCAGCGTATCTTCGGTGTAGGGCTTGGGCGGCGTGGTGAAATGCTCGGTGATACTGGCCTCCACCGGGTCAAAGGTCTGGCCCTCGGTGATCTCCGGCAGCTCCCGTGCCAGCTCCGGCGCGTCCTCGTCGGCGTCGGTCTTGAACGACGCCTTGAAGCGGCGCTCAATCTCTTTCCAACCGGGGGTGAGAATGGTTTTTCCCTTGGCGGTGAACTCGTTCCCGGCGCAGGTGAATGTGGCGGTGACAGCCTCATACACATGGGGCGCGGCCACGGCACACAGCAGCTTGCAGCACACAAGGGACAGCAGTTTCTTTTCGCCCTCGGTCAGCCCGTCAAAGCCTTTCTGCACAAACTCCATCGTGGGGATAATGGCGTGGTGGTCGGATACCTTTTTGCTGTTCAGTACCCGGCCAAACTGCGGGGCAATGTCCAGCCCCGCCGCAAAGGAAAGCAGCGGCCACAGGCCGGACACGATGCTTTCCGCCGTAGGCTGCATATCGTCGGTAAGATACTGGCTGTCGGTGCGGGGATAAGTCAGCAGCTTCTTTTCATAGAGCTGTTGGGCATAGTCAAGGGTCTGCTTGGCGGTAAATCCAAACAGGCGGTTGGCCTCCCGCTGCAAGGAAGTGAGGTCATACAGACGGGGCGGCTGCTCCGTCTTTTTCTCACGCTTTACCGATACACAAACGGCCTGCGCTCCTGCACAGGCCGTCTTGGTGGCGTCGGCGTCGTCGGGGTTCAGAAAGCGGTCGCTGGCCGCCTCCATGCCGCCCGCCGCGATATGGACAACGTGGTATTTCTCTTTCTTGAAATTGCTGATCTTGGCCTCCCGGTCAACCAGCATATTGAGAGTAGGCGTCTGGACACGGCCCACGGTCAGGGTCTTGTGATAGAGGATGGAGAAAAGCCGGGTGGCGTTGATCCCCACCAGCCAATCGGCCTGCGCCCGGCACAGGGCCGATTGATACAGGTTGTCGTAGTCGGCCCCCGGTTTCAGGTGGGCAAAGCCCTCGCGGATTGCGGCGTCCTCCATGCTGGAAATCCAAAGGCGCTTGAACGGCTTTTTGCAGCCCGCCATCTGGTAGACAAAACGGAAAATCAGCTCACCCTCGCGCCCGGCGTCGGTGGCGCACACAAGCCCCGTCACGTCGGGACGCTCCATCAGAGAGCGCAGCACGGCAAACTGTCCTTTTTTCTCGGCAGGGATGATGTACTGCCATTCCTGTGGCAAAATCGGCAGGTCGTCATAGCGCCATTTCTTGAAACGCTCGTCATAGGCTCCGGCGTCGGCAAGGGAAACAAGGTGGCCGATACACCAGCTCACCAGATAGCCGTTTCCCTCCATGTAGCCGTCCCTTTTCTGATCCGCACCGATCACGCCCGCAATGCTGCGGGCGACGCTCGGTTTCTCTGCAATTACCAACTGAATACTCATTCTTTATTCCTCCTTATCCTGCGCGGGTTCCTCGTCCTCCGGGGTCGGTTCGTCCTCGTCGTCCTCGTCCTCGCCAAAATCGTATTCGTCCAGATCGTCGTCGCCCTTGGTGTCGGCCTTGGGCTTCTTAAACTTGAAGAAGTAAAGGGCCGCGCCGCCGCCGATCAGGGCCACCACAAGGAACACGACAAGGCCGCCCATGCCGCTGCTTTTCGGTTCATCTTCCTGCGGCTGCTCGGTTTCCTCCGGCTCCTGCGGCTCCGGCTCCGGGCCGGTACACTCGGTCATATTGGTTTTACATACCGGGCAATTCATGTTGACGGCTCCTGCCGCGCACTTGGTCGTACAGGTACAGGTTTCCGGGGCGGCTTTGCCGTCCTCCAACAGAGCTTGCAGGTCAGCGTCGTCCACTTGGTTGAGGAAGTGAACGGCGGTTTCCTTGTCCTCGTTAGCGCGGTCGATCAAAATATAAAAGTAGTTGCCTGCCTTGGTGGTAACGGTGATAAGCTGCTTATCTCCGTAGAAATCATCCACCAGTGTTGCGTTGCCCTCCGGGGTAACAGGTACGCCCTCCGGCTCCATGCCGCCGGTGGTGGGTTCTTCCTCCTGCGGTGCCTCGGTGGTTTCCGGCAAAGGCTCCGGGTTGGGGTCAGTGCCACCGGCAAAAGCGGTGGTGGAAAAGGCCGTCAGGCAAAGCACGGCGGCCAGCGTCACGGTAAACGTGCGAATGATCTTATTCTTCATCGGCATTGTCCTCCTGTTCAAAATCCGGCTGCGGGGCCGGGGCGCTCTGCAAAGCGCCGCCGCGCAGGAACGCCGCAAATTCCTCCGGCTTCATGTTCAGGCCGCGTACAAGCTGGATGATCTGCAAATTCTCCTGCTCGGTCTTTGCCGCTTCCAGCTCACGAAGCTGCTTTTGCAGCTCCGCGATCTTGGCCTTGGTTTTCTCAATGTCCTTTTCGATACGGTCAAGTTTGTTTGCCATAGTCAAAACTCCTTTCTGGCGTCAAGGCAGACGCCCGTAACAATAGAAATGCTGCTGCCAATAACTCGAATTGAGGTTGGTGTAGGAAATGGGGTCGCCACAGTGCAACATCACGGAATTGCCCACATAAATGCCGACGTGGGAAACGCCGGGGGTGTCGTAGGTGCCGACGAAAAATACAAGGTCGCCGGGCTTGGCCTGCTCCGGGGAAACAGGGGTACAGATATTGCAAAGGCCCTGTGCGCCCAGCCGTCCCACGTCCCATCCGCTGTGATTGATTACCCAGCTCACAAAGCCGCTGCAATCAAAGCTGGTGCTGGGAGAGCTGCCGCCCCACACATACGGATAACCCACATACTTTTCCGCCTCGGCCATCATTGCGGCAAAGGTGGCATCCTCCAAAGCCTCCGGGGGAATGTCGTAGTAGGTCGGCTCCTTGACGGTGGAAGCGTTGGGATAGGTGCCGTTTGGAAACAGGTCAGGCCGGTTGCCCAGCGTGTGCATATACACCGCATACAGGCTCATTTGTTCCTCGCCCATGATGTAAACAGGCAGATGGGACATATCGAAGTTTTCCAGCTTCACGTTGCAGATGTAATAGGTGTAGGGAACTTGCACGGTGTAGGTGTTGCCCTCGCTGTCTGTCCGGGTTTCGGTGTGGTATCGGGTTTCGGTTTCAATGGTCTGTGTCAGGGTGTATTGCTTCTCAAAGAGCATGGCAAGGTCGCCTTGCACGTCGCCCAGCGTATAGACGCCCTCATGCAGCGCCGACAGGATGGAAGTCAGCACATAGGGGTCATGGCCGATCTCGTCCAGATCGAAACGGTATTCGTCATAGCCGGGGTGCAGGCTTTCGTAGTTGTCAAGCTCATACTGCAAATTGGCCTCCATGTCCGCATAGGCGGCTTCCGCCCCCAGCATATCGCTGTCCTCGGACAGATAGGACGTGGCTGCCACGCCGGTTCCTGCGCTGCCGAACATGGCCGTACAGGATTGCAGGCCGCCCATAATAAGCATGAGCATAAGGCCCACACCGCCGATCAGCAGCACACCTTTCCAGTGCCGGGCCACAAAGGACGCGGCCTGTTTGCTTTTCTCGGCGGCTTTTTTGGCGGCTGCGGCGGTGGTCTTGGTGGCGCTGGCTGCGCCCTGTGCCGTCTGGCCCGCCGCCCGTGCTGCCTTGGCATAGTCCCGTTTGATTTTCTGTTTCTGCCAGAACCGGGCCACCGGGTTTTTCACCGCCTGCGCCATTTCCGGGTTATCCCGCAAGGATTTCTGGTAGATGTACTCCGCATTGGCGGCAATGGCCTTTTTCTCGGCCTTGGCTGCGGCTCGGTAGGGTTTGAGCTTATGACGCCGGATGCCGCTGCGGATGGCTTTTCCCGCTTGGCGCTCGGCAAGTTCTTCTCCCTTATGGCCGCCCTCGACGCCCACATTCTCATGCTCAACCTCATGGATTTTTCCATGCAGATACAAGCCCGCTTCCTCCATCGGACGGCTGGCCGGGTTGGGTTTGAGCTTGGGGGCCGGTTTCTCCACCTTGTCAAAGTGCAGCTTGGTTTTGGCCTTGCCCTTGGCCTCGTCATAGACGGTTTCCGTGGTGACGACGCGCTTTTTCGGCAGGGCTTCTTTGGCTGCGTCCAGCTTATCCGCCCGCTTTTCCGCCTTGTGGACGTACTTGGAAAGGGCGGGATCGGCCCGTTCCTCGGCGGTGAATTGCAGGCGGGACGCGGGGCCGGTGGCCTGCGCCGCCGTATTCGCCCCATCCTTGGCGGCCCGCTTCGCCTTGCTGCGCTCCCGGATGTCCCCGGCACGTTCCAGCACTTTTTCAGCGGTGCCGCCCGGCTCGGCTGCGGAATAGTCCTGTTCGGCCTCCCGGCTGGAAATGTTGATGCTCTCGCCGGTGGTCTGGTTATCCAGCGTCAGGCCGTCGCGGGTCATGTGCTGCGTCACCTTATCACGGGGTTTCAACTGCTTCATAGGGCGTCACCTCCTTGTCTGTCATACTGTTTCGCCCTCACCTAACCGGGTCGTCATAATCTTGTAGAGCTGGCTGCGCTGCGGGATGGGGTTGCGGAACGGCAGGATTACATTTTCATAGATCAAAAGCCCCTCGCCGGGTTCGGAATTGTCCACATACCGTAATTGCTGCGGGGAAATGTTCAATCGCTCCGCAAGGATGCGACGGTCGCCGGACGCCTGATTGAGCAGGCAAATGAAGTCGCTGTTTTCCAGAATGTTTTCGATCTCCGGGGAAGAAAGCAGGTCTTTGACGTTCTGCGTCGCCCCGGTCGGGATGCCTCCCCATTTTCTGAACCGCTTCCAAATCTCGCAGGAGAAAGCTGCCGTCTGTTCCTCGCGCAAAAGCAAATGGAACTCGTCGCAGAAGTACCACGTCGCCTTGCCTTGGCTGCGGTTTTGGGTCACACGGCCCCAAATCTGGTCTTGGACAATGAGCATACCGAGCTTCTTTAACTGTTTCCCCAGCTCTTTGATGTCAAAGGCCACAATGCGGTTTTCAATGTTGACATTGGTGCGGTGGTTAAAGACATTCAGGCTGCCGTTTACATACAGGTCAAGGGCCTGCGCCACACGGTCAGCCTCCGGGATATGCTGGTCTAACAGGGCTTTATGCAGGTCGGACAGGATCGGCATATTCTCCGGGCGGGGGTCTGCCAAATAAGGCCGGTAGATTACCTGCACAGCACGGTCAATGACCGTCTTTTCGATGGCTTCCAGCCCGTTCTTGCCGCCCATGACAAGCTCACAGAACGACAGCACAAAGTCAGATTTCAGGGCCAGCGGGTTTTCGTCCTCGCTGTAATTCAGGTTGATGTCCAGCGGGTTCACATAGGATTTGCTGGTGGGCGACAGCTTCACCACTTGGCCGTGGAGCCGCTTCACAAGGGGATAATATTCCGCCTCTGGATCGCAGATATATACATCGTCCGGCGTACAAAGGAATACGCTGACGATCTCGGATTTACAGCTCATGGATTTGCCGGAACCGGGAGTACCCAGCTTCAAGCCGTTGGGACACCGCGCCCGTTTTCTGTCCAGCATAATCATGTTGCCGGTCTTGGCATTGACGCCGTAATACATGGCGTCGCCGCCCATGAAAAGCTCCTGTGTCACGAAAGGCACAAACACGGCCACGCTGGAAGTCGTCAAGGAACGCTCGATCTTGATGTGGTTGGCCCCCAGCGGCAGGCTGCTCATAAGGCCCTGTTCCTGCTGGTAGTCCAGACGGACAAGAGAACAGTTGTATTTCTGTGCCACGCCTGCGGCCCAAAATACATCGTTCTCCAACTTCTGCCGGGTGTCGGCGGTGTTCATCACCAGAAAGGTTATCTGGAACATTCGTTCATTCCGGCTTTGCAGGGTTTTCAAAAGCTCCTTGGCGTCCTGTCCGTAGGTGGCAAGGTCGCTGGGCAGGATGTCCATGTCGTAGCCGCTGCGGACAGCTCGTTTCTGTTCCTGTATCTTCATGGCGTCAAGGTCGGTGATCTTGCGCTTAACCGTCTTGATGGCCTCGCTCTGGTCGATGGCCTGCACATGGAGATTGACGACAATGCCGTTTTCCGTGTTGAGGAAGTCGGCCAGCATTTCGTCCGACAGCTCCGGGGACAGGATGTTTAAGAAGCTCACGGCCCCATACTTGCCGCCCAGCCCGAACATACGGGAATTGCCGAAACGGAACGAGGACGGGGCAATAAAATCTTTGGTGGAGAGGCCGGACGGGGCCAGCCATTTCCATTCAAATTGAAACGGCTCGGCGTCGGGGTGGAGTACCCCATGCAGCACTTCCAGACGTTCCTTGGCGTCCAGCACATGAGCCACGGCCCCCATCGTCTTGAAATAGCCCAGCAGGTCGGTTTCAATGCGGGTCAGACGGGCGCGGGCCATTTTCAGGTTGTCGGCCTCGATGGTGAACGTGAGGAACTTGCGCTTGGTGAGGCCGTTGTTGCCCCGCACAAGCTGGTCTTGCAGGATACCGGAATACTCTGCCCGGATGTCGTCGAAGTCGTCCCCCTGCGCCTTGATCTCAAAGCTCTTGGCGTACTGCTTGGGGTCGGTCTTGCGGTTGACAAAGGAAAACTGGACGTGGATCGAGGCGTCCAGATAGTTGTAGAGATCGCACAGGTTTTCAAAGATGGCCGTCTTGCTGTCGGCCTGTGCAAGCTGATAGCTGATGTCGGCAAACTCGATACATTTGCTGAACGTGTTGGCCGTCACCCTGCAAACCCCGTCCGGGTACATGGCCTGATACGGGATACTGGCCTGTGCGGAATGGGCTTTTCCGTCGCCCTTATACTTGCGGATGATGGCCTGTATTTCCCGCTTTTCGGCGCGGGTGAGCTTTACAGGCGGCTCGTTTCTTTGCTTTTCGGACAATCGCATTTACCTCCTTTTCCATTTGGTGCTGCCGCATGAGGGCAGTATAGGCGTTGTCGGTTTGGTAGGGCCTTTCCTTGGGCTGGATGAAGCAGCACTGGACAATCTGCCATACCACCACTTCAAGGGGCTGGCCGTGGCGCTCGTACAGGGCCAGCAGGAAGCCCGGCAGCATGGCGAACACCATAATCAGGGCCGCCGCGCTGCCAGTTACCCGGCCCCGGAGCAAAAAATAAAGCGGGACGCCTACGAGAAGCGCACCACCGAAGCAGATCAGTTGCCGTTTGGTAAGGCCAAACACAATCTTGGATTTTACGCGGGTCAAGTCCTTCGGGACGGTCACATAACCCATTCAAATCACCTCGTTTCTGATACATTTTCTTGTGGGGTCAGGGAAAAATCGCTGTCCACCTCGTTTCCCCAAACATCCCAGCCGGGCGCTTTCTGTCTGGCAAACAGCTCCACGCGGGGCAGGTCGCCCGCCAGCTCAATGATTTTGTCACGGGTCACGTCCGGCTTTTTGCTGTGTTCCTCCACAGGGGAAATAATAAACTGATGGACACCGGCGCTGCGGCGCTTGGGCTTGCCTCGTTTGGCAAGCAGGCAGATTTCCGCATTGCCTCTCGTCCAGTAGCCCAGCCCATAAAACCATGTGGGGCTTTTCTTGTTGAGCTTCAACCAGACAAAGGCCACTGTTTTGAACGTAAAGCCCCATGCCCGGATCAGGCGCAGGGCTTCCGGGAGCTGCGGGAATGTGGCCCACAAAAACAGCAGACAGTCCTTTTCCGCCAGCGTTTCCACCGGCAGGGCGCACAGCTCGTCAATGCTCATGGTGGGATAGTGATGTTCCGCCGCACCTGTTTTCTTGCACTCATACCGCCACGGCGGATCGGCGTAAATGATGTGGTATCGTTTCTTTTGTACTTCCTCGATGGTTGGTAGTCCTCCCGTCTGTCAATGTGCGGTAAAGACGGCTTTCGATATGCTGCCGGTCTTGAACAGACAGAAGCAGAGCAGAACCGTGTAGCCCATACAGCCCCAAATGGCCCCGGATATATCCGCTGCCTGTCCGATTTGCTGGATCAGCACCGCATAGATGCCGACAACCACCATAATCAAAAAGGCTTGGAAGCCCAGCGCCAACAGGGATTTCAAGTAGTTCTGGCCGACGCCGCGCCACTCCGCATTGCCCAGCGTGGCAAGGGGAATCGGCCCCAGCGCGGTCACGGCATAAATCTCAATCATTCTGCCGTATGTCACAAGGAAAATACAGATGGAAAGAATGTTCATCGTCAGCCCCACAACAAGGGTCTGGAACCACAGGCCCAGCAGCGGCCCGATGTCCATAGCTTCCAGTTGTGTTTCAAGGTCGGGAATGAGGGTGTCAAAGTCAATGCTGGTTTCCCCGATAATCACCCCGGCGCTCTGATTGACGACGGCTTGGGTGGCGTCGAAAACGCCCATGACGATATTCCATGTGTTCGTCACAATGAGAATGGCAAAAGCACTTTTGAAAATCCAGCGGAAGAACATGGACGTGTCAAAGTCGTGCATATTGTTCTTTTCCACGATCATGTCTATCAGTTCATAGCACATGATAACGGCAAGGATCGCCGCTGCAATGGGGACGATCACCGTGTCCGACAGGGATTGCAGCATATTGAATATGCCGCTGTTCCACGCTTGCGGCGTCGTCCCTACATCCGAGGCGATTTCCCCGACTTTCGTATTGACCGTGCTGAACAGCCCGGACAGGTTGCCCATGATGCCGTCGATTAAAATGCCTTTGATCCAATCCCCTATGAGTTCGCCTATCATGTGGGTTCACCTCCTTTGCCGCGCCCTCCCGCATGGAACCGGGAGAGCGCGGCGGGATTTCAGGATTTAACAGTTATGGTTGGGTTGGTTGGCGGACAGCCGGGACAATCAGCCCAGCAGACCAGACAGCAGGGGAACCAGAGTGACGCCGATCAGGGCAACACCACCGCCCGCGACAAGCTGCTTGATGCCCTGCGACTTGCTGGCAGGGTTATCCTGGCCGTAACCTTCCAGAAGGTTGATACCGCCCCAAACACACAGGGCACCGCCGAGGCCCACAACGATGGTCTGCAAAGTAGTAACTGCGCTATTGAAAAATGCCATAAATTTACCTCCATAAATTTCAGTTTGATATGATTTGTTGATAAGGGAAAGCCGCCGGTCATTCGTCTACGGCGGCCATATCTTCATCCGACAGGTCTATGTCGTAGAGGTCAAAGGTTTCCTCCTGCGACACCACCCGCTGCCGTTTCCGGCGCAGGGCAGTCAAGTACCTGTCCACGTCAAAATAGTTCTTCTTGTCGGCGTCGGAAAGGTATTTATAGCGGGGGTGACGGGTAATGTCGTATTTCTCACTGAAAAACGGCCTGACACCGCGCACCTGCAAAATACACTTGCCTCCGTCCATCGTTGCGATTTCGTCCTGTGACATCAACTCCTTTCCTAACTTCTGATAATTCAATCCGTGAGAGGTCTGTGCGCCCCGGTTTTCGCTCTGGTTGTAGCTGTCGATGGTTTCTTTTCCCAACACGTCAGAGATTTCCTTGGCGTTCTTGCCCCGCCCACTAAGGAAAAGCGTACAGTCGCAGTTGTCGGAAATGATTTCCGCAGCGTCCTTGTAGATGGCCTTTAACTGTGACTGGCTTTGCAAAATAATAGAAGCCGAGATTTCACGGCTTCGGATGGTGGCGATCAGTTTGTCAAAGTTGGGTATCTGGCCGATGTTCGCAAACTCGTCCAGTATCATGCGGACGTGAACCGGCAGCCGCCCGCCGTATTTATCATCGGCCCGGTCACAAAGCAGGTTGATAAGCTGGCTCTGTACCATTGCCAGAATGAAATTAAAGGTGGTGTCTGTGTCCGACATAATCAGGAAAAGCGCCGTTTTCTCGTCCCCGATGGTGTCGAGTTCCAGTTCGTCGTCCTCCATCAGCTCCCGGACTTCCCGAATGTCAAACGGGGCCATTCTCGCGCCCGCGCTGATAAGGATAGAGGAACGTGTCTTGCCCGCCGAAAGCAGGAATTTTTTATACTGGCGGACGGCAAAGTGGTCTGGATCGCGTTCCTCCAATCGCTCAAACATCAAATCCACCGGCGACTGAAATTCCGGGTCGTCCTCGCGGGCTTCGCTGGCATTTATCATTTCAAGCAGCGTCGTGAAGTTCATTTCTTCCTCCGGCGCTTCCTGCCAGATATAGCCGATCAGGGCCGTGTAGAACAGCCGTTCCGATTTCACCCAAAAATCTTCCGCGCTTTTTTCGCCCTCACCTTTAGTGTTGCAAATCAGGGTATTTACCAGCTTCAACACGTCTTTTTCCGAGTGCAGATACCGAAACGGGTTGTATTTCATGCTCTTGGAAAAATTGATGGTGTTCAGCACTTTCACGCGGTAGCCGCTGCGGATAAGGAGCTGGCCCACTTCACCGATCAAGCTGCCCTTGGGATCGGTTATCACAAATGAGGTTGGATAGTCCTTGGACACACATTGCATCAGGTTTGGCTTCACGAAGAACCGGGTCTTGCCGGAGCCGGAACCGCCGATCACCAGAACATTTTTATTTCTTGCGGTTTTGGGGTCTTTCGGCCTGTTGTTCATCGTCAGCCGTTCCGTCTGTGTCAGCAGAATGTTGTTGTCAAAATTGGGGTCGATATAGGGGGCTATATCCTTGGGGCCGCCCCATCGGGCGCTGCCGTACTCCACACCTTTGCGGTATTTCTTGGCGTTCTTGCCCTTGCAGTACACCATGAGCCGCAGCGCCGCAGCACCGGCGACGCCGATCAGCAGGTCAAAGGGGTTGAAGCTGGGGGCGGCACTTTCAAAGGCTGCCGCGCAGCCGTCCGCAAAGTGCAGGAGCTTTTGGGAAAGGTCGATGCCCTCCGCCAGCCGGTACGCCTGCCCCAGCTTGCCGAACAGATAGACAAACAGCAGATAGGGCAGACTGGCGATTATCAGTTTTTTCATTTCCGGCTTCATCGTGACAGCCCCCTTTCTTTGAATTTTTCCTTGGCCCGGTCAGCGTTGCGGGCCGCTGCCTTTTCCTTGCTTGCGGCAATGTCCTTGCGGATCGAGGGCCGTTCCTCCCGCTGCAACTTCTTGGCCGTGAACTCCTTGAACGCCTGTTCCATGTTGTCGGCGTCCTTGGCCTTGAAAATCACGATGTAGTGCGGGGGCTGGGTGGTGGCGTCTTTCCGCAGCGTGAAGTCCACGCCGTATTTCTTGGCGCAGGGCTTAAACAGTCCAATGTTGGCGTCGGTAATCTCGATATTGGACAGGGCCGCCCCTTGCTTTTTGAGCTGCTTTAGGCTCTGCTGGCCGTGGTGCAGCTTGGTCTTGCCCTTGTTTTGGGTTTCCAGAAACTTGCGGGCCGCCGCTTGCAGCACTTGGATTGTCAGCTTGGCCGATTTGATAGAAAAGGCCATTGTCTTTTGGGTTACTTCCTCCTGCAATCGCTATCCCTCCTTTCGCAGAAGTGCGGCGGCACGGTTAAGGTGGCACCGTCAGCCGCCGCAAGAAACAGAAAAGGGACAGCCGCTTGCGCCGGTTGTCCCCGATTAAATCCTCACCCGCAGGCCGGAAAGGTCGTCGGCACGGATGTCAACCAGATACCAGTCGTCCCCGTACTCAATGCGGGTGGGCTTCCACCTGCCGCCCACCATCACGTCAAAGGTTTCTCCACAGTGCAGGCCGCCGTAGTAGTCCGCCAGATCAAAGCGAATGTCGTAACGGTCGCTGCGCTCGTCGAAAATCAATGCACCCTGTTTCATAGGGCCGTCCTCCTTTCAGATTTTGCCGGTGTTCATGTCATGGGCCACCAGCGCGGCATAGTACCCGTTGATCGTGCTGGGCGCATTGAACAGCATAGCCAGCAGGTATTTCTTGATGTTGCGGATTTCCGAAGTGTTCTTGCTCAAACAGTCAAAGACAAACTCGATGTGAGAGCTGTCCAGCTTCATAAACTTGGATTTCACCAGCTCTGCCGGGTAATCGTCCCCGGCAATGCGGATGGTCTTGCGGGCGCTGCATACAGTTTCTACCAGCAAGTCCACAATCTCGTCCAGTGTTTCCCGGTCAATGCCCTTGACGTGCTGGCAAAGGTGTTCGTACTCGATGTTGTCCATGATGATTTGACGATAAATCTCTATGGCGCTCTGTGATTTCGCTTCCGTTCCTTTCCGTTCCGGCGGCTGTGCCGCCTCGTCCTCCAAAGGAGAGGGTCGGGAAAGGATAGGAATGGGATCGGTAATTGATACATCAGTAATTGATTTTTCTTTACTTGATATATCTTTATTTAATTGCGTTGGTTTTCCCAACGTAGGCTTTTCCTGCGTTGGATTATCCAACATTGGATTTTCCAACGTAGGTGAATCCGGCACAGGCTGGGGCTGTTCATAGATCACATAGTCCGCACCGCGCAAGCGTCCTTGGCTGTCGCGCTCACGGGATCGGACGATGTACCCGGCCTGTTCCAGCTCCCGGATTGCGGCCCGGATCGCGTCGATCTGCTCCCGGTTGATAAGGGATAAGCCTTTGAGCGTATAGTCCCAATCTTCCGGCAGGGAGAGCATTTGCGATAACAGGCCCTTGGCTTTCAGGGATAAGTCCTTGTTCCGCAGATGGTGATTGGACATCACCGTGTAGCCCTTGTTACGCTCTACACGAAATACTGCCATATTCTCAACTCCTTTCACTCGAAATGTCACCGCGTCGTAGGCGGTCAGCTTGCCCGGCTGGTAGGGACATTCCGCATAGACGCAGAATTGATATTTCCAGTGCGGGCGATAAAAGCGGCAGGTGCCGCAGTCCTCCGGCGTGACCGCCTCGCCGCTGTCGTAGTGGTCGAAACCGGGCTTGCCCTGCATGAGCTGTTCAAAGGCCCGGTCGCTGCCGGAAGTGAAGTACATAGGCCGTCGCCTCCTTTCTGCGTTTGGGCAAAAAGAAAAGCCGCAGACTTTTTCAAAATCTGCGGCTTCCGCCCATGAGAAAGGGACACCGTTTGCACGATGTCCCTTTCAGTCAATTATTTAGTTTTTTGTGTTCCCACACTCCATATCAATAACTACCGAAACCGTGATATAGTCCTCAATACGCTTATTACGGAATTTATCACCCTCGGCGTCAAACACCACATGGCGGGAAAAGTGCCTAAATCTAAGGATTTCTACAAGGTTTCTCTTTGTAGCAACACTATTGTCTCCACATGCTTTGTCCGCGGGAACAAATCCACCGGCTGCACCTCCACGGCCTTATAGCCGTGCTCGGCCAGCCAGCGGGTATCGCGGGCGGCGGTGGCAGCGTTGCAGCTGACCATGACCACGGTGCGCGGGGCCATTTCGGCAATGGCGGTCAGCGTGGCTTCATCGCAGCCCTTGCGCGGCGGATCCACAACAATTACATCGGGGCGGGCCCCCTCGGCGGCCAGCTGGGCCGCAGCGGCACCGGCATCCTGGCAGCGGAAGTCTGCCTTTTCTGCGCCCAGTCCCAGCCGTGCAGCGGTCTCCTTGGCACCTTCCACAGCCTGGGGCACGACCTCGACGCCAACAAGGCGCTGGCAGTCCGGCAGCATCGAAAGCCCGATCGTGCCCATGCCGCAGTATAGGTCCAGCAAAAAGTCGTCAGGCTTCAGCCCGGCATATGCCCGCGCCTTGGCGTACAGTACTTCGGCGGTGGGGGTATTGACCTGGTAAAACTCGTGCACGCCCATGTGCAGCGGCACCCCGGCCAATGTATCCTCAATAGTGCCGGGGCCGGCAGCGGTGCGGGTCTTGCGGCCTAAAATTACGTTGGTGCGCTCACTGTTGCGGTTAATCAAAATCGTCGTTAAATCAAATTCTTTTTGCAAAATGGCGCAAATTTCAGCCTCATTTGGCAGGCCGTTGCCGTTCACCACAAAGCAGAGCAACCGCTGGCCGCTGTGCCAGCCCTGACGCATATACAAATGGCGCACACGGCCGGTGTGGGTTTCCTCGTTGTAGGCGGTGATGCCGTTCTCTTCCAATAATTCGCAGGTGCGGGCGGCAAGCTGGTTCATCCACGCGGGCTGCAACTTACAGTCGCTGCATGCCACAATGCGGTGGCTGCGCCCGGCAAAGAACCCGGTCACGATATGCCCATTTTCATCGGTGCCCACCGGCAGCTGGACTTTGTTGCGGTAACGGTCCACCGCAGGGGCGGCCAGCACATCCAGCACCGGCACATCCAGCTTACCCAGGCGGGCAAAGGCGTCGCGAACAAACTGCGTCTTGGCGGCGCACTCTGCCTGGTAGCTGATATGCCGCAACCCACAGCCGCCGCAAGGCCCGGCCACCGGGCAATCCTGCTGAATGCGGTTCGGCCCGGCGGTGATGAGTTTTTCCACGCGACCAAAGGCGTAGGTTTTCATCGGCTTGACAATGCGCACCTCGGTCACATCGCCGGGGGCAGTCAGCGGCACAAAAACGGCCTGGCCGTCCTGATGGGCCACGCCGCTGCCGTCGTTGGAAAGAGACTCGATCTGCAAAGTTACGATCTGGTTTTTCTTAAAAGGCATAGTTGCTCCTTGTAGTTACGGATTGATGGGCTGCGGCGCAGCCTGTGCTTCTTTTTCCAATGTGACAAGATACTTGCTCGGCGGCACGCCCTTGACCTTTTTAAAGACGCGGGAGAAATAGAACTGGTCAAAAAATCCCACAGATACGGCGATTTCGGCAATCGACAACCCGGAATTTTTCAACAGGCTGCACGCCTCGCTGATGCGGTAACTCGTCAGGTAGTCAATGGGGCTTTGCCCGACGTTGGACATGAACACGCGGTACAAATGGCTACGGCTGACGCCGACGGCCTGGGCAATGTCGTCCACCGAGATATCGTGGGAGTAGTTGAACTGGATAAACTTGATGGCGGCCAGCACATACTGGCTGCTGGACGACCCAACGTTCGGCATGGCGTCGCGGGCTTCCTTCATCAGGTGCGCCATAAAAATGTACAGATAGCCGGTCATCAGGGCTTCGTTCTGCGGCTCGGTCCCGCGGGAAAGATAGATATTATACAAAGCCTCGCGCACGGTCTGCGGATCCTTGCAGTGGTGAACCGGGTGAAGGTCCGAGAACGGTGTCTGCTGCACCAGCTTATTGGCGCACGCGCCATTGAAACCGACCCAGTAGTACTCCCAAGGGTCGGTCTCGTCGGCAGCGTAGGTGATAAGCTGGTTGGGTTTGGCCAAAAACAGATCGCCCGCCTGCAAAGTGTACGATGCACCATTGACCTGGTAGACGCCCTTGCCCGCCACAACCAGGTGGATCAGGTAGTGGTCGCGCACACCGGGGCCCCACGTGTGGCCCGACAGGCAAGGCTCGTGCCCGCAGTTAAAAATCGAGAGCTCAACATTGTCCGTGTAGCTCTGCTTGTAGGATTGTTTCATCTCATTGATGGTCATGGCTGCACCTCGCTTGCATAGTATCTCTATTATAGCAGAGGATTCATCAAAAGTCCATAAACGCGGCGCAAAAACTGTTTGCATTTTTTGCAGGATTTGCTATACTGAGAACAAGAAACACGCAGGCCGCCGGCTCTTTGGCTGCTTGCCCAAAAACATAAGGCTCAATTTGTGCATAATTACAGAAAGAGCTGTTCGACAGGAAAGGTGAGTGGAATTATGGCAAATACCATTGAACTCAAACAGCAGATCGCGCAGGGCGAATACGACGCCGCATTTACCAAGCTGTACGGCGCAGCTGCCGTGCAGGAGCAGCGCAAGCGCTATACCGACCTGATCAATGAATTTGAAAAGGCTTACGGCACTGAGCGCACCGTACGTCTCTACTCAGCCCCCGGCCGCACCGAGATCGGCGGCAACCACACCGACCACAACAACGGGGTCGTGCTGGCAGGTTCCGTCAATCTGGACATGGTGGCCGTTGTCTCTCCGAACGAGGAAAATGTCATCCGCGTCAAGTCCCTGGGCTTTGACAAAATCGACGATGTTGACGTCAACATCCTGACCCCGCAGCCCCGCGAGGCCGAGCATTCTGCCTCCCTTATCCGCGGCGTTGCCAAGGGCATTGTGGATGCAGGCGGCAAGGTGGGTGGCTTTGACTGCTACTCCACCAGCAATGTGCTGCGCGGTTCCGGCCTGTCCAGTTCGGCGGCGTTCGAGGTCTGCATCGGTGCCATCCTGCGCGGTGAGTACAACAACAATGACATGGGAAAATTCAGCCAGGTCAAAATTGCCCAGATCGGCCAGTACGCCGAGAATGTGTTCTTCGGCAAGCCCTGCGGCCTGATGGACCAGACCGCCTGCGCCGTCGGCGGCGTCATCACTATCGACTTCAAGGATCCGTCCAAACCGGTCGTGGGCCAGACGGCCATTGACCTGGCAAAGTATGGCTTTGTCATGTGCATCAGTGACACGAAGGGCAGCCACGCCGACCTGACCGACGACTACGCCGCCATCCGCCGCGAAATGGAGAGCGTCGCCGCGCAGTTCGGCAAAAAGGTCCTGCGCGACGTCGACGAGGACGAGTTCTACAAGGCCATCCCGCAGCTGCGCAAGGTCGTGGGTGACCGCGCCGTCGTGCGTGCCATCCACTTCTACAACGACTGCCGCCGCGCCGCGCAGCTCTGCGACGCCGTGCGCGATGATGATTTTGATACCTTCCTCAAACTCATCATCGAGGGCGGCCATTCCAGCTTTGAGTTCAACCAGAACGCGTACAGCATCAAGGCCCCGAAGGAGCAGGGCGTGCCCCTGGCCTTGGCCCTGAGCCAGAAGGTGCTGAACGGCCGCGGCGCCTGGCGCTTGCAGGGCGGCGGATTTGCGGGTACCATCCAGGCGTTTGTGCCGGTGGATCTGCTGGATGCCTACAAGGCGGCCATCGATGGCTGCTTCGGCGAGGGCAGCTGCCATGTGCTGAACATCCGCAACTACGGTGCCGTGCCTGTTACGCCCGATATGTAAAATTAGATAAAGCATAAAAAACACCGTACCAGTGCAGAAATGTGCCGGTACGGTATTTTATATTACGCCTGTAGGGGCCGGGCATGCCCGGCCCGCATGCTTACGGCAGACACCCTCTTATCCGTAGATTTATAGGGAAGAATTTTGCTCCCTCCGCGGCGGCCTGAGGACAGGCCGCCCTACAGGATTACATTTTCTTTCGCAAGATCCATATTCCCAGTGCCAGCATCCCGCAAACCACTATGGTAAACACCGCATGAATCTGTATACTCAGATACCACGGTGCAGATTGCAGCGCATACAGTCCGGGGTGGGCGCGGTAGTCCCAGCAGGTGTACGTTGTCATGCCCAAAAACACACCGAGGAAACACCCGAGGGCGGCCTTCAAAATCCCATACAGCTTTTTCATGAACATTGTCCTTTGACCCATTCGTCCAAAAACGACATCTGCTCTTCGGTGTGGAACCAATGCTCACCGCTTGGCATGACCGTAATAGGCGCATGGACTTTCTGCGCAAACGCGGCCAACGTTTCATAGGAGGTCAGATTGTCTTTTTCGCCGTACAAAATGCAGGTTGGTACATCCCACACAAGCGGGTGTGCCCGCACGTAGCAGAGATACTCCCACGACAGGGTTTCGCCAAAATCGGTGGCGACTTCGCCCTGCGCGTGCAGCACATTCTCCGTCACCCCAGCCCAGCCCATCATATCGGAAATGAGAGTTTCCATATTCACGATGGGGGAGATAAACAACGCTCGGTCAATAAACTTCTCGGATAACGAGCTCATCGAGAAAAATGCCCCAATGCTGTTTGCCAGCAGTACGACCGTATCGTACTGCTGGCGCAGAGGTGTGAAAAATGCCGTAAACTCCGAAACAGCGTCCCAAGGTGTCTGTGCCTGATAATCGAATCCGATGACGTCATACGCAGGAAACAGTTTCTTGTAATGTTCGGCTTCCGCCGCACTGCCGCCCTTTCCGTGGATATATACAACCAACTTTTTCATAGGTGATTCTTCTCCCAAATCAGCGCCAGCCCCTTAAACAGCAGGTCTGCGTCATAGATGACTTTGCGCTTGCAGCAGGGGGTGATGTACGGTGCAAGCCCGCCGGTCACAACCACAGTCAGCGGCTGGCCCAGTTCTGCCTCCACGCGGTCAGCCAGTCCGTCCAGTTGGGCGGCAGTGCCAAACATGGCCCCGTTGTTCAGTGCAGCCACCGTGTTGGCACCAATCAGATGCTCGGGCGGCTCGGGTGCAATGGGAGGCAGCTGCGCCGTGCCCGCGCTGATGGCCCGCAGGCTGGTCTGCACGCCGGGCACGATGAAGCCACCCAGAAATTCACGATTGGCCGAGATAACATTGTAGGTCGTGGCCGTGCCCAAATCGACGGTCATGCAGGGCAGGGGATAGTGCGCGGCGGCTGCCGCAGCATCGGCCAGGCGGTCACGACCGACCTTCGTCGGCTCGTCCACTTGAAAGGTCAGCCCGGTATCCAGCTCACAGCTGACGATGAGGGCCTCTTTGCCGGTCAGCCGCTTGCAGGCGGCAGCCAGCACGCCGGTCAGCCGGGGAACAACGCTGCATACAATGACGCCCTCACAGGCCGTTGGCTCCACGGCCAGGCGGTGCAGCAAAAATTTCATTTCGGCGGCATACTCGTCCACGGTGCAGCGGGGCCGCGTGACCATGCGGGTGGTGAACGCAATTTCACGGTGTTCTGCCCCCGCCAGCCCGCCAATGCAGATGTTGGAGTTGCCGATATCGACTGATAGAACCATAATAAATTCCTTTTATAAATAAAAAATAAGAGATAATAGATTAAGAAATATGGTGGATCGCGTCGCTTTGCGCCGCACAAAATTATTATACTTGTTTGCATATACGGCGTCAATCTGCTATAATAACCACAATACAAATTTTGTTTTCGCCAAAGGCGAAAACCCCACCGATTTTATTATCTTTTATCTATTATCTCTTATCTAGTTATTAAGGGTGTTGATTTTATGTTACTTACCGGAAAAACCATCGTCCTCGGCATCACCGGGGGCATTGCCGCTTACAAAATGCCCAATGTGGCTCATGCGCTGGTCAAGCTGGGCGCGGATGTTCACGTATTGATGACGAAAAACGCCACCGAGTTTATCTCGCCGCTGGTGTTTGAGACACTGACCCATCGCCGCTGCCAGGTCGATACCTTTGACCGCAACTTCCAGTACGATGTGGCCCACATCAGCCTTGCCAACGCGGCGGACCTCATGCTGATTGCCCCGGCCACGGCCAACGTCATTGCTAAGATGGCTCACGGCCAGGCAGACGATATGCTGACCACCGTCACGCTGGCAGCGACCTGCCCCAAGCTCATCGCTCCGGCCATGAACACCCATATGCTGGAAAACCAGATCACCCAGGACAACCTGAAAACGCTGGAGCATTACGGCTTCACGGTCATTCCCTCCGGATCCGGTATGTTGGCCTGTGGCGATGTCGGCTCGGGCCGCCTGCCCGATGAGGGTGTGCTGGTGGATTACGTTCTGCGAGAGTTGGCCTGTGAGAAGGATCTGAAGGGCAAAAAGGTCGTTGTCTCTGCCGGTGCGACCCAGGAACCGATGGATCCGGTGCGCTACCTGACGAACCATTCCACCGGTAAAATGGGGTATGCCGTGGCCCGCGCCTGTATGCTGCGCGGCGCAGACGTCACGCTGCTGGCGTCCACCGGCTGCACGCTGCCGCCGGTGCCGTTTGTAAACATAGTGCCCTTCACCACCGCGGCTGACCTGTTTGAGGCTGTCAAGGCCAACGCTATGGACGCTGACGCCCTCGTCATGGCGGCCGCTGTGGCGGACTACCGCCCGGCCACTGTGGCCGTCGATAAGGTGAAAAAACACGACGGTGAGATGAACATTGAACTGGAACGCACTGACGATATCCTCGCCTGGGTCGGTGTACACAAGCCAGAAAAGCTGTTCGTCTGCGGCTTCTCGATGGAGACGCGCGATTTGATTGAAAACTCCACCGCCAAGCTGAAAAAAAAGAACATGGACATGATCGTCGCCAACAACCTGAAAGTCCCCGGTGCAGGTTTCGGTGTTGATACCAATGTCGTCACCATCATCACCGCCCAGGGCATCACCGAACTGCCCCTGCAAAGCAAGGAAGCCGTCGCCGGGCATATTGCCGACGCGATTGCAGGTAAATAAAACAAAATCATACCCCTGCCCCCTCATGCATACACTTCTACGAATGATGCAAAGGGGGCATTTTTATGTGCGGAATTGCGGGGCAGGTGGGGCGCGACCCCCGGGCCATCCAGGCACACTATGGGGCGTACTGCGCCATGCAGCAGACATTGGCACGGCGTGGGCCGGACCAGCGCGGTATGTATATCAGCGGCAGGGCAGCGCTCATCCACGCGCGGCTGGCGGTCGTTGACCTGGAAAACGGCCTGCAGCCCATGCAGCTGGATTGGAAGGGCGAAACCTACGTCCTCGTCTACAACGGCGAACTTTACAACACATCAGAACTGCGTGCTGCGCTGGCAAACCGCGGCCATAGCTTCACCGGCCATTCGGACACGGAAGTTTTGCTCCACGCTTTTGCCGAATGGGGCACGGACTGCGTGGAACGGTGCAACGGTATTTTTGCCTTCGCAGTCTGGCGGGTGAACGCAGGTACGCTCTTTCTGGCCCGCGACCGCTGCGGCGTCAAGCCACTGTTCTATACCCAGGCCGAGGACAGCCTGATTTTTGGAAGCGAACTGAAAACCCTGCTGGCCCACCCGGCAGTACCGCCGCGCATCGACGCCAACGGTTTGGCTGAAGTACTGCTGCTAGGCCCTGGGCGCACGCCGGGCTGCGGTGTTTTTCAAAACGTGCGGGAACTGCTCCCCGGCCAGTGCGCAACTTACGATGCCGACACCGCCCGCCTGACGCTGCACACCTACTGGCAGCTGACCGACCACGACCATCCCGATGATTTTGCGGCCACGACGCGAAAAGTCCGTGACCTGGTGACGGATGCCATTGAACGCCAGCTTGTCTCTGACGTGCCCGTGGCGACATTCCTCTCGGGCGGGCTGGATTCCAGCCTGATTTCCGCCATTGCCGACACCCATTTTGCGGCGCAGGGAAAGCAGCTGCAAACTTTTTCGGTTGGCTACCGCGACAATAAAAAGTATTTTCATGCGACAAAATTCCAGCCCGGTGCGGATGCACCCTACATCCGCAAGATGAACGATTTTCTCCACGCCCGCCACCACTGGGTCACGCTGGACACCCCGGAGCTTGTCCCTGCGCTGTATGCGGCGGTGGATGCCCGCGACCTGCCCGGCATGGCCGATGTGGATGCGTCACTGCTTGTGTTTTGCCAGCACATCAAGCCCCATGCCACTGTGGCCCTGTCGGGGGAATGCGCCGATGAAATTTTCGGCGGCTATCCGTGGTATCGTGACCCCGCCGTGCGGGAAAAGTACGGCTTTCCCTGGGCGCAGTCCACAGCCTACCGCGTGTCGTTACTCAAGCCCGGCGTGCTGGGCGGCATTGACCCGGCTGCCTTTGTGGATACACGCTACCAGCAGACCCTGGCAGAAACATCCATCCGCCCCGGGCTGCCCGCAGCGGAACGCCGTATGCGCCAGATGGTCAACTTGAATTTCAAGTGGTTCATGCAGACGCTGCTCGACCGCAAGGACCGCATGAGTATGTACAGTGGCCTGGAAGTGCGCGTGCCCTTCTGCGATTACCGTATTGCGGAGTATCTCTACTCGGTGCCGTGGGAGTTCAAGGACTGGGGCGGGCAGGAGAAGGGCTTGCTGCGCGAAGCCATGCGCGGAGTGCTGCCAGATGAAGTACTGTGGCGGCGCAAAAGCCCCTACCCCAAAACTTGGAACCCCAGCTACCTGGCGGCGGTTACAGCCGAACTGCGAGGTATTCTGGTCGACCCCGCCGCACCAATTTTGCGCATTATCAAGGCCGACGCACTGGAAACCCTGCTGGCGTCGGGCACGGATAACCCCATCCCATGGTACGGTCAGCTTATGACCACTCCACAGACCATCGCATGGTTTGTGCAACTGAATTATTGGTTGGAGAAATATAAGGTGGAACTGGTGTGATGTGGAGGGCGGCGGCCAGTCCTCTGGCCGCCGCAGCTCGTTCCCGTCACTGCAGACCTTCCGTGCAAAAATAATTTATTTTTCCTCCCCATCTGTTCAAACCTTGCCTGATGTGCTATAATAACTTAATAGGAATACAAAAGAGAAGGGAGACCCCTCATGCAGCAGGAAACTGTCATCGTTCTGGATTTCGGCGGTCAGTATAATCAGCTGATTGCCCGCCGTGTCCGCGAATGCAACGTATATTGCGAGATCTATTCTTACCGTACCGACCTTGCTAAAATCAAGGCCAAGAACCCGAAAGGCATTATCTTTACCGGTGGTCCCAACAGTGCCTACCTGCCGGACTCGCCCACCATCGACCCCGAAATTTACAACTGGGGCGTGCCCATCCTCGGCATCTGCTACGGCAGCCAGCTGATGATGCACATGCTGGGCGGCAAGGTCTGCAAAGCGCCTGAGCGCGAGTATGGTAAAACGCTGGTTGACCTGGACACCGCCAGCCCGCTGTTTGATACGCTCCCCGCTCAGAACGTCTGCTGGATGAGCCACAATGACTACATCGAACAGGCTGCCCCCGGCTTTGAGATCGTCGCGTATACCCCCAACTGCCCGGTGGCTGCCGCGCAGGATAAGGCCCGCGGCCTGTATGCGGTGCAGTTCCATCCCGAAGTACTGCACACCGAGAACGGTACGAAAATTCTGCATAACTTCGTCTATAATGTATGCCACTGTGCTGGCGACTGGAAGATGGATTCTTTCGTCGAGAGCTCCGTCAAGGCCCTGCGCGAGAAGATTGGCGACGGCAAGGTGCTCTGCGCCCTGTCCGGCGGCGTTGATTCCAGCGTCTGCGCAGCTATGCTGGCAAAGGCCATTGGCAAGCAGCTGACCTGCGTGTTCGTTGACCATGGTCTGCTGCGCAAGAACGAGCGCGAGCAGGTCTGCGAGGTCTTTGGCGAGGGCGGCCAGTTCGACATCAACTTTGTCTGCGTCGACGCCCGCGATCGTTTCTATAAGAAGCTGGCCGGTCAGGATGCCCCCGAGCGCAAGCGCAAGATCATCGGTGAAGAATTCATCCGCGTGTTCGAGGATGAGGCAAAAAAGATCGGTGCTGTGGATTTCCTGGCCCAGGGCACGATTTACCCCGACGTGGTCGAGAGCGGCCTCGGCGGCGAATCTGCCACCATCAAGAGCCATCACAATGTCGGCGGATTGCCTGACTACGTAGACTTTAAAGAAATCGTAGAGCCCCTGCGCGACCTGTTCAAGGACGAGGTCCGCCAGGCCGGCCGCGAGCTGGGTCTGCCTGAGTACCTGGTCGCTCGCCAGCCGTTCCCCGGCCCGGGCCTGGCTATCCGCATCATTGGCGATGTAACTCCGGAGAAGGTCGCCATCGTGCAGGATGCCGACGCCATCTGGCGTGAGGAGGTCGACAAGCTGCCCATGGCCCAGCGCCCGAGTCAGTACTTTGCCGCGCTGACGAATATGCGCAGCGTCGGCGTCATGGGCGACGAGCGCACCTACGATTACGCCATCGCCCTGCGCGCCGTCACGACGACCGATTTCATGACGGCCGAGGTCACGATCCTGCCGACCGAGACCATCACCACCGCCGCCAACCGCATCGTCAACGAAGTCAAGAACATTAACCGCGTTATGTTCGACTACACGACCAAGCCGCCAGCAACGATTGAGTTTGAATGATTCCTCTACCCGCCGGGTGCCCGCCCGGCGGGAATTTTTGTTGCGTGGCTGGGGCGGATGATGTACAATAAAATAAAAGCGGAAAGAAGGCACGACCATGAAAGAAATTTCCATCACATCCTTTGACAATCTCCAAATCGGCCAGGCAGAGAACGCAGCAGCGGGGACCGGGTGCACGGTGTTCCTGCTGGGCAAAGACGGTGCCACGGCGGGACTGGATGTTCGCGGCGGCGGGCCTGCTTCGCGGGAGAGCGAGCTGCTCAAACCGCTGGCGGCGGCGCAGGTCATCCACGCCATTGTGCTGGCGGGCGGCAGCGCATTCGGGCTGGACGCCGCGGGCGGCGTAATGCGCTATCTGGAAGAACGTAATATCGGTTATGATGTAGGTGTGACGAAAGTACCACTTGTCTGTCAGGCAGACCTCTTCGATTTGACCGTGGCGGATGCCCGCACCCGGCCCGATGCCGCCATGGCGTACCAAGCCTGTGCCAATGCCGAGAACGGCGGCAACTATTGCGACGGCAACTATGGTGCGGGCACCGGCGCGACTGTGGGCAAGCTGCTGGGCATGGATCACTGCATGAAATCCGGCATCGGCAGTTATGCCGTGCAGGTCGGCCCGCTGAAAGTCGGTGCGGTTGTGGCCGTGAACGCGGCAGGCGACATTTATGACTACGAAAACGGCTGCAAGGTCGCAGGTCTGCGGGCAGACGATGGCAAGACTTTCCTAGACTCCGAACAGTTGATGCTGGAAAAAATCGACGTGCAGGAGAATAAATTCGTCGGCAATACAACGATAGGCGTGGTATTTACCAACGCCGGATTTGACAAAACACGGCTGTGCAAGATCGCAGGCATGGCGCACGACGGTTACGCCCGCGCCATCCGCCCGGTGCATACCTCGGCAGATGGGGACAGCATCTACGCGGTCTCGCTGGGGGATGTGGCAGCTGACCAGGATGCAGTGGGTGCGCTGGCGGCCAGGGTGATGGCTAAAGCAATTCTGCGCGGCGTGCAGGCGGCTGAGGGAGCCTACGGATTCCCGGCAGTGCGGGATCTATAAGATAAATTACCGGCGTAAGGAGAGGCGTCGGAGACGTAGCCCCCTACAACAGGGCGATAACAACGGTGGCCAGGATACTGGCCACCGTACATGGCAGGATATACACGGAATAGAGAAAACCCGCTCTCATGCAACCATTGCGCATCGCCCGATTTCGCGGTATAATAAATCCAACACGAGGATCGACAGGGGAGAACCATCACTTTTATGGCAAAGCTGGATGAACAAATCAAGACCATGGCGGGCTACTTCGCGGCGGATTGCGAGGCTGACGGTAGACTTTCGCTTGTGCTGGAAGTGGAGCACTTCATCACCTGTTCAGATGGCCGCGCGGCGGACTTTGCTGCCGTGCAGGCAGCCATGCAGGATATGCAGCAGCAGGCCGACGCGCCAATCATCGTAGACGGCACCTACATGGGGTACAGCGGCCTGGCTGCGTCGGTCACGATGGGGCCTGCGTGCCAGCTCTGCCTGACGCTGGCCGCGCAGCGGGACGTGCAGGACATGATGGACCTGTACAACCGCCTGTATCTGCAAATGGGGCTGGCGCTGGCGGCGCATGGCCTGCGTGCCTGGGCGCTGGGTTGCCACCCCACCACCCGCGCCGAGGCCCTGCCCCTGGTGCCGCGCACCCGGGATGAAGCCATGGACCGGTATTTCAAAAATACCGGCTCCTGTGGAACGCAGGTGATGCGCGGCACAGCGGCGACACTGCTCTCGATTGACTATTTTGATGAGATGGATTTTGTGCGCAAAATGCGTGTGGCCAGCCTGCTTACACCATTCTTTGCGCTGCTCTGCGACAATGCTCCCATCTACCAGGGCAGCCGCAATTCCATGTGCAGTGTGCGCACGCGTATCTGGCAGGATGTGGACAACGACCGCTGCGGCGTTGTGCCGCACTTGATGGATCCGGACTTCGGCTTTGCCCGCTATGCGGAGAATGTGCTGACCAAGCCGCAAATTACCGCTTGGCGCGCCGGCAGGGTAAAGGCTGTGGGCAGCAAGACAGCCCCGGAGCTGTACGCCGCCCACCTCAGCCAGAGGGAAGCCGCACAAATCCTGTCCAATTTCTTTTACGATGTGCGGCTTAAATCCCGCATTGAACTCCGCGCCGCCGACAGCATGCCGCCGCGCTATATTGCGGCCTACGCCCAACTGGTCAAATCGGTGTTCGGCAGCCCGGCCGCGCTGCAAAACGTGCTGCGGCACTACGCGGGCATCACGACGTTGGATATCACCACGGCCAAGCTGGCGGTCTGCAAGGACGGCTTCAACGCGCTGGCTTACGGTAAGCCCATCAGCAGTGAGCTGACCTGGCTGCTGATGCAGGCCCGCAGCCGCACACCCTCCCAGGAGGAACGCGCCCTGCTGGATCCCTTCATGGCACTGGTCATGAAACGGAAAACCATCCGTGAAACGGAAAATTATAACGAATAATCGACGATGTTGCGGGTATACTAGCCCCTGAAAGGGGGCTGTGCCGTGCGGGAAACATCGTATCATGCGGTCATCGGGGAGATGACTGTGCGAGCACTGTGGGAGATGCAGAACGTCATGGACTGCATCCCCGACGAACTGTGGGACCATTGTTACGGCGGCGCACCGCTGTGGCAGCATTTGTACCACACGCTGCACCACCTGGATCAGTGGTTCATCAACCCGCGTGACAACGATTTTGTAGAACCGCCGGTCCACACGCCGCACTTGCAGGAGTTGGATATCTACCCGGCCACGCACTTGTCGCGCCGGGACATGGATGACTATTTTTATACGATAAAAGCAAAACTGTCTATTTATCTGACTTCGCTGCATGATGAGGATCTATTGCAGCGGCCCGAGAACTGCGAGTGGACACGGTTCACATTGATTCTATCGCAGTATCGTCACTTATATATGCACATGGGGATGCTGATGGGCTTTGTCGAGGCCGAGACCGGCCTATGCCCGCGCATTTTGAAGGTGGGTGAGGAACTCCCGACGCCGCCCTACGACCCATACGAATGAGAGGTTTTTATGAAGTGTTTCTCTGCCACTGCGACGGTGGTGCTGGCGGCTATGCTGTGCGGCTGCCAGCAAAAAGCAGATATGACCCCGGTGTGGCAGACTGACCTGCCCACCACCGGCGTACATATGGAACTGAGCAACACCGATGACATCAGCTTTGACCCTGCCTACTACGCGCAGACGCGGGAGGATGCCTTTTACAACAACCTGCACGAGATATCTGCTGTCATGGCGGAGGGTGCACCGGTCGTCACCTTCTACGGCGTGACGGCGGACGAGGTGAAGCTGATTTATCTTGAAAACATCGGCGACTATCTCTATGTGGACTACGACCGCGTGGCACCGCAGGAAAAGCTGGATTACGTGCGCATCGACGGCGACGACTATGTCTCCTACAAGCTGGACACCGCGTACAATTTTGAGTTTACGGTCACGACGGATAAGGGTGAGGATCAATATCTGGTCGTGAGCCGGAGAAGCGATATTCAATAAAAAATGCCTGCCGCAGGGGAAGTGAACGATGTCACTTGCGGCAGGTATTTTATACATTAAGATTTTGGCATATCCAGCGTCGTGGTGGGGAAAGCAAACTCGCAGTCGTCCGCGCGGACTTTATCAAGAATCAGCAGGTTCAGGCGGCTCTTGACCTGCAAATAATCGCGCAGAGAAGTTTTAGTTATGTACACGCGGCACAGCAGGTCGATACTGTAATCATTGAATTTATCAAGCGTGACACTTACGCCGTTTTCCTTCACATCAGGCTGGGCAAGCAGCAGACCTGTCAAGTCTGTTGTCAGACGTTCCAGTTTTTCGCGGGGGGTATCATAGGTAAGGCCGATGGTAAAACTCCACAGGCGGCTTGTGCGGCAATCACAGTTTTGAATATACTCGGCGGCAACCTTCGAGTTTTCTATCGTAATAACAACATTATCCGGGGTACGTATCCGTGTAGAGCGGAAGGAGATATCCTCGACGGTTCCTTCGTAGTCTCCGAAAACCACATAATCCCCAATACCAAAAGGATGCTCCAGCACAAGCGTGATGCCGGCAATCAGGTTGGACAGTGTGGACTGTGCAGCCAGTGAAACAGCGAGGCCAGCAACCCCGGCACCGGTCAGCAGACCGCTGACCGGCACACCCAAGCGGTCCAGCGCCGCAATGCCGGTGAACACCACGACCAGCGCGTGAAAGATATTCTCAAAAAAGCGGCCCATTGTTTGGTGGGTCTGCAAGTCAAGACGATTCTCCGCACTGTGCAGCAGCAAACGGGAAACCGGCGCAGCGCGCCAGCTGCCAAGCCCAAGAAAAAAGATGACCAACAGATCGGAGCCAACATCCAATACATTCTGGAATTTGGCATCTGTGACAAATACAAATGGCAGCATGGAAATAGCCAGCAAGAAAAGAAAAACACGCAGTATCATAGCAAGCGGAAAAACGTAACTTTCCAGCAAAATGTGCAGCCACGATGCCATGTGGGACTTGGTACGCCTTAGAAAGCCATCGGCAATGCGGCGGAAGAGCATCGGCAGCACAACGGCCAGAAGCGCCAGCACCAGAGAAGGAACCAGCGTGCCCAAATCAAACGAAAAATCAAACATAGGATACCTCGCGCATAAGTTTCTGCGCTGATTATACCACAACCTCTTGCATTTTGCAAAAACTGTGCTATACTATTGCACAGAAAGTCTGTTTCAGGGCGGGGTGTGATTCCCCACCGGCGGTAAACGGCGCAAGCCGTAAGCCCGCGACCGGCTGTTTTGGCAGCCGCTGACCCGGTGCGATTCCGGGGCCGACGGTATAGTCCGGATGAAAGAAACGGAAAGCTGACTGCTTTGCTTTTCTGCGCCCTGCTGTATATTTGTACGGCAGGGCGTTTTCTTTTGCAAAGGGCAGGGCAGAGCCTCCCGGGTTCGTGAGCTGACTTTCACACTATTTTCGGGAGGTAAATCTCATGCAAAACTCTACAACCAATGTCCGCAAACTCACCGGTACCGCCATGCTGGGTGCTGTCGCCGCCGTATTGATGTACCTGGAATTTCCCATTCCCATCATGCCGTCCTTCGTCAAGCTGGATGTATCCGAACTGCCTGCCCTGTTGGCGGCCTATGCCTACGGCCCGCTGTCCGGCATCGCGGTCTGCCTGATCAAGAACCTGATCAAGCTGCCCAGCACCAGCACGGCCGCTGTCGGTGAGCTGTTCAACTTCGTCATGGGTGCGCTGTTCGTCGGCGTGGCGGGCTTTGTCTACAAGCGCAGCAAGACCCGCCGAAGTGCCCTCATCGGCGCTGGGCTGGGCGCGCTGGTTATGGCCGTCGTCAGCGTGCCGTACAACTATTTCATCGTTTACCCGGCCTATGTGGTTATGTACCACCTGCCGCTGGAGGCCATCATCGGGATGTACCAGGCTATCAATCCCAGCGTGGACGGCCTGCTGGCCTGCCTGCTGACCTTCAATCTGCCATTCACCCTTTTTAAGGGCCTACTGGATGCGGCGCTCTGCTTCCTCATTTATAAGCCCCTGTCGCCGATTTTGCATGGCAGAAAGTAAAAACCACACACGCCACGCAATCTGCCCCACTTTTGTGCAAACCTGCCGAACTGCACAACCAATTATCGTTGACTTTGCCTAAAGTCTATGGTACACTAACTACACAACAACAGAATAGCAACTTATCAAGAGCGGCTGAGGGAACAGGCCCGATGAAGCCCGACAACCTGCGTGCAAACGCAAGGTGCCAAGTCCTGCGGGAAACCGAAAGATAAGCGTTTACGCGCACAGTCTTTTCGGCTGTGCGCTTTTTTGTTTCCAGGGTTGCGTTTCTGCCGAATATTTTATAGGAGGCTTTTTCCCATGTCCAAAGTTCTTTTCACGTCCGAATCTGTCACCGAGGGGCATCCCGACAAAATCTGCGACCAGATTTCCGATGCCATCCTCGATGCCATCCTGGCCCAGGATCCCGGTGCGCGTGTAGCGTGCGAAACGACCTGCTCCACCGGCCTTGTCCACATCATGGGCGAGATCACCACGAGCTGCTACGTTGACATCCCCGGCACCGCCCGCGAGGTCATCCGCTCCATCGGCTACGACCGTGCCAAGTACGGCTTCGACTGCGATACCTGCGGCGTTATCACCAACATCGACGGCCAGAGCCCGGACATTGCCCTTGGCACCAACGATGAGGTTGCCGGTGCGGGCGACCAGGGCATGATGTTCGGCTACGCCTGCAACGAGACGCCCGAACTGATGCCGCTGCCCATCAGCCTGGCCCACAAGCTGGCCAAGCGCCTGACAGAGGTCCGCAAGAACGGCACCCTGGATTATCTGCGCCCGGACGGCAAGAGCCAGGTCACGGTCGAGTATAACGACGGCAAGCCGGTCCGCATCGACGCCGTGGTCATTTCCAGTCAGCACAGCCCCGACGTCAGCCAGGAGCAGCTGCATGAGGACATCCGCCGCGAGGTCATCGAGAAGGTCATCCCCGCCGAGCTGCTGGACGAGAACACCAAGTATTACATCAACCCCACCGGCCGCTTTGTTGTGGGCGGCCCGCAGGGCGACTCCGGCCTGACCGGCCGCAAGATTATCGTTGACACCTACGGCGGCTATGCTCGCCACGGCGGCGGTGCTTTCAGCGGCAAGGATCCCAGCAAGGTCGACCGTTCCGCCGCTTACGCTGCCCGCTGGGTCGCCAAGAATGTGGTTGCCGCAGGTCTGGCTACCAAGTGTGAGGTCGAGCTGGCCTATGCCATCGGCGTTGCCAAGCCGGTTTCCATCATGGTCGATACCTTCGGCACCGGCACGGTGGCTGATGAGAAGATCGAGCAGGCTGTCGAGAAGGTCTTTGACCTGACCCCCGCTGCCATCATCCGCGACCTTGACCTGCGCAAGCCCATCTACCGGCAGCTGGCTGCCTACGGTCACATGGGCCGTGAGGACTTGGGCGTGAAGTGGGAGAGCACCGACCGCGCCGACGCCTTGAAGGCTGCTGTCGCTGAATAAAAAATATTTTTGTCCCTGCGCCATAACGGTGCAGGGACATTTTTTGTGTTTTGGGGATTTGCCAAACGCCCCCATATGGGGTATAATATCTTTATCTGTGAAAGTGTGGCGATTTTGGCGGAAAGGGGGCAGACCATGGCTGAAAAACAGGACCAGCAGCTGATGAAGCTGGAAGGCGTCGTCGAGCACGTCATCTATGAAAACGCCGAGTCCGGCTATGCCGTGTTTGAGGTCGATGCAGGCGGCACCGACGTCGTTGTTGCGGGCAACGTGGGCGGCGTGGATAACGGTATGTCCGTGACCGTCTACGGCCATATGGTCAATCACCCCAGCTATGGCGAACAGTTCAAGGCCGAGACCATCGAGGCCAGCCTGCCAGAGGATACCAACGCCATTTTAAGCTACCTGTCCAGCGGCGTGCTGCCCTACATCGGGCCTTCCACCGCCAAAAAGCTGGTGGCTAAATTCGGCGAAGATACGCTCAACGTTATCGCCCAGACCCCGCAAAAACTCTGTGAGCTCAAGGGCATCAATGAGCAGAAAGCCGCCATCATCTCCAACGAGTTCCGCCGGATGTACGGCGTGCGGGAGGTCGTGGCCTGGTTTGCCCGCTATGGCCTGACAGCCCAGCAGGCCGTGACCGCCTACCGCGCTTTTGGCCCGCACACCGTTGAGGCATTGACTCAGAACCCCTATCTGCTCTGTGGCGAGCCGCTGCAATTAAAATTCGGCCAGGTGGACGGCATTGCCGCCGCGCTGCAATTTGAAACCGGCTGCCGCCTGCGTGTCGCGGCGGGACTGCTCTACGCGCTGCGCCACAATGCGGGCAACGGCCACACCTGTCTGCCAAGGGATAAACTGCTCGATTCCACGTCAAAGTTTCTGCGCGTGTCGCCCGATGAAATCGAAGCGGGCCTGGATGAACTTCTCAGTGCCGAGGAACTGCGCACCCGCACGTTTGACGGGGTGGAGTATATCTACCTGCCCGACCTGCTCAGTGCCGAGGAAGATATCGCCGCGCGGCTGGGGCAGCTGTCCACCTTCCCGACCGAGGTGCCCAAGACGCTGGACGCCGATATCCGCGTGCTGGAAATGGCCCAGGGCTTTGAGTACGCGCCGTTGCAAAAGCAGGCCATCAAGCTGGCACTGTCCAGCCGCGTGATGGTGCTGACCGGCGGCCCCGGCACCGGCAAGACGACGACGGTCAACGCGATTCTGAGCCTGTACGAGGCCCTGTATGACCGCGTGGCACTCTGCGCCCCCACAGGCCGCGCCGCCAAGCGGTTGAGCGAACTGACCGGGCACGCAGCTTCGACCATCCACCGCCTGCTGGAAGTGGATTACAGCAGCGGCAATGTACGTTTTATCCATAACGAAAAAAACCTTTTAAAATATGATGTCATCATCCTGGATGAGATGAGCATGGTGGACGTCAAGCTGTTCCAGGCGCTGCTGGCGGCGGCGCGGTATCACTGCCGTATTATTATGGTAGGAGACGCCGACCAGCTCCCCAGCGTCGGCCCGGGCAACATTCTGGGCGAGATTTTGCGCGTGGGCGTTGTGCCTACGGTGCGCTTGACGGATATCTTCCGGCAGGCGCAGCAAAGCCTCATTGTCCAGAACGCCCACCGCATTGTCGAGGGCCGGATGCCCCAGAAGGGTGGGGCCAAAGATGACTTCTTCTTGATCGAATCCACCGGCCTTGCCTGCCAAAAGCTCGTCTGCGACCTGGTCAGTAAGCGCCTGCCCAAGGCCTACGGTTTTGACCCGGTCAAGGACATTCAGGTGCTTTGCCCGACCAAAGTCGGCCCTACCGGCAGCGTGGAGCTGAACAAGAAATTGCAGGAAATTTTGAACCCGCCTGCCAAGGGCCGCGCCCAGATCGGCACCGCCGAAAGTGCAAAAATTCTGCGTCTGGGCGACAAAGTTATGCAGGTGAAAAACGACTACGACATCACCTTTGAGCGCGACGGTGCCGAGGCTGGCGTCGGCGCGTACAATGGCGACCTAGGCATCATCACCGCTGTGGATGTGGATGCCCGCGCCGTGACCGTGATGATGGACGACCGCAAGTACACCTACACCGCCGACCAGCTCAATGAACTGGAACCTGCCTACGCTGTGACCATACACAAAAGCCAGGGCTCGGAGTTCCCGGCCGTGGTGCTGCCGGTGGCCGATGTGCCCGCCAGGCTGTGCTACCGCAACCTTTTGTATACCGGCGTGACCCGTGCGCGCAAGCTCTGTGTGCTGACCGGCACGGCCCGCACCGAGCAGGCTATGGTGGAGAATGTGCGCCAGAATATGCGGTACAGCGGGCTGCGCTATTTGCTGAAGGATGCCGCCACACCGACGGAGGAAAAAGCCCATGAAACAATATGACATCGGAATCGACTTGGGGACGACCTCCATCATTATTGCAACGGAGGAGCAGGGCGTTGTGTTCCGCCAGCCGACCATCGGCGCGGTGGATACCCGCACCAACTCCATCATTGCAGTGGGGGACGAAGCCCTGAAAATGGTGGGCCGCGCGCCCGCCCATATCGACCTGGTACGCCCTTTGCGGGATGGCATCATCCAGGATCACCGCATGACGAACGAATTGATCGTGCGGTTCGTCAATGAGGTCTGCCGCTCCCGCATCTTCAAACCGCGCATTGCGGTCTGCGTGCCGGCGGCCATCACCGGCATTGAGGCGGACGCCGTTGTGGAGTCCGTCATGGCGGCGGGAGCCAAGCAGGTGTTTTTGGTGGATGAGCCTGTAGCCGCCGCACTGGGGGCCGGGCTGCAGATTCGCCAGCCCCACGGCTGCATGGTCGTGGATATTGGCGGTGGCTCCACCGATATTGCCGTCATCAGCATGGGCGGCCGGGTCAAGGCCGCCAGCCTGCCTGTGGCGGGCAACGCCTTTGATAACTGCATCGCCCAGTATATCCAGGAAAAGTATCAAATTGCCATTGGACCGCTGACTGCCGAACAGCTGAAAAAGCAGGTAGCCTGCTGCACCCGCAGCGAGTTTGAGGGTGTTATGGAGGTGCGCGGCCATTCGTGGGAGACAAACCTGCCCGCGCGGCGGCTCATCTACACCCGCGATCTTTACGAGCCTGTGCAGGAGTTGGCCGCCCGCATTGCCACGGCAGCCCGCAATGTGCTGGAAAGCACCCCGCCCGAACTGGCAGCCGATGTATCCAGTACCGGCGTGCTGCTGACCGGCGGCGGCTCGCTGCTGCGCGGGCTGGCAAGTTATATTGCGGGTGAGCTGCACACCGATGTAGCCATTGCGCCCGACCCCTTGAACTGCGTTGCCCGCGGCACGGCCATCAGTTTGAGCGAAGGAAAATATCTGACCGCAGGTTTCCGCGATGCAACGCCCAAAAGCTGGAACCGCCGCCTGAACCACACCCACGACCCTTTCACCGCGGAGTGAGGTGTGGTATAATAAAAAATATCCTGTGTGGAGACAACGCCGCCGTGTAGAGGCCGGGCATACCCGGCTCTCGGCCTTCCCATAAGCAGTCGTTTTCCCTCCACGGCAGGGCCGGGCATACCCGGCCCCTACAAAGTAAGGGTGCGAACACCCCACGAAAGGATTTCCCATGCCTGACATCACCGCTGAATATCTCGCCCTGCGCGATCAATATATCGAGGCCCGCTTTGCCCGGCTCAACCCGGTACAGCGGCAGGCTGTCTTTGCCACCGAAGGTCCGCTGCTGATTCTGGCGGGCGCAGGCTCCGGCAAAACCACCGTGCTGGTCAACCGCATTGCCAACATCATCCGTTTTGGCTCGGCCCACGGCAGCCGTGAGCTGCCCCGCACTGTGACCGAAGCTGACCTCAACGACCTGCGCACTGCCGTCACCAATGGCCGTGACCTGCCCCGGGAGACCGCCTATCTGGCCGTGCGCCCGGCACGCCCCTGGAACGTGCTTGCCATTACCTTTACGAACAAAGCGGCGGGGGAGCTGAAAGAGCGCCTGCGCGCTATGCTGGGGGACACCCTGGGCGGCGACGTCAATGCGTCGACCTTTCACTCTGCTTGTGTGCGGATGCTGCGCCGTGACGCCGAGCGAATCGGCTTTCCCAAAAGCTTTACCATCTACGACTCGGACGACCAGCAGCGCGTCATCAAGCAGATTTATAAAGATTTGATGATTGACGACAAATTCCTGCCGGTCAAGTCGGCCATCGGGCAGATTTCTTCCTATAAGGATAAGCTCATGTCCGCAGAGGAAGTGGCTGCCGAGATCCCTGCCAATACCAAGGCGCAGCTGATCTCCAAAATCTATACCACCTACGCCAACCGTCTGAAAACCGCAGGTGCAATGGACTTTGACGACCTGATCTTCCACACGGTCAAGCTGCTGCAAAATGACGCAGAAGCGCGGGAATATTACCAGAACCGCTTCCGCTATGTCGTCGTGGACGAGTATCAGGACACGAGTGTGGCGCAGTTCCATCTGGTGCGTCTGCTGGCGGGCGGCACGAACAATGTCTGCGTCGTCGGCGACGATGACCAGTCTATCTACAAATTCCGCGGTGCAACGATTGAAAATATTCTAAACTTCGAGAAGGTCTTTGCCGGTGCCAAGACAATTCGACTGGAGCAAAACTATCGCTCCACCGCTAATATTCTGAATGCTGCCAACAGCGTCATTAAGAACAACATGGGCCGCAAGGGCAAGACCCTGTGGACCGAGAGCGGCGACGGCGAGAAAATCCACCACTATACCGCCATCAATGAGCAGGACGAGGCCAGCCATATCGCGGATATCATCGGCGAGCATCTGCGCGAGGGTGCTTCCCTGAAAGACCACGCCGTGCTCTACCGTATGAACGCCCAGTCCAACCCCATCGAGACTTACTTCGCCCGCGCGGGCATCCCGTACCGCATCGTCGGCGGCCAGCGCTTCTTTGACCGCAAGGAAGTCAAGGACATCAACAGCTATCTAGCCGTCATCGTCAACCCCCGCGACGATGTGCGCCTGCGCCGCATCATCAACGAACCGGCACGTAAAATTGGCGCAACAACGATTGAAAAAATCGGTGAGCTGGCTGCCGGTAAGGGTGTGCCGATGATGGAGGTCATCGCCCATGTGCGCGAGTATCCCGAATTGCAGCGGGCCGCCGCCGCACTGGAACGCTTTTACGAGATGTACCGTGAGCTGTGTGACCTCTCGGTCAGTGAGCCGCTGGATGTGTTTGTTGGCGACGTCATTGCCAAGACCGGCTACGAGGCCATGCTGAAAGCTATGAAGGAGGAGGGCGAGACCCGGCGCGAGAACCTGGGTCAGCTCGTCAGCTCCATCAAGACCTACGCCAATCAGAACGGCGAGGACGCGACACTCTCCGGCTTCTTGGAGGAAGTCGCGCTGATCTCCGACTTGGACAGCTATGACGACGACGCGGACAGCGTTACAATGATGACGATACACTCGGCCAAGGGCCTGGAGTTCCCCTACGTTTTTGTCGTAGGTATGGAGGACGGCATCTTCCCCGGTGATATGGCCAAGTATAATGAGGAGGACATGGAGGAGGAGCGCCGCCTTTGCTATGTCGCCATCACCCGCGCAAAAAAGGAACTGTACCTGTCTACTTCCCGCACGCGGATGATCTTCGGCCAGACGCGGCGCAACCCGCCGTCCACCTTCCTGAGCGAGATCGACCCGGACCTGCTGGACGAGAGCCAAAGCCCCGAGCTTGCCGGCTATGGCGGCGGCTTCGGTGCAGGGTACGGCACATACAGCACCAATGTCCCGGGCGGACGCAGCGGTTACTCCGGTGCGTCGCGCGGGTATCTCAACAGCGAGTATAACGCCCGCCCCGGTGGCTTCGGCGGCGGATACAGCAGCGGCTTTGTCAGTGGCGGGCACGAAAGCCCCAACTCCTACGGCGGCCGCCATCAAGTACAGTCCACCGGGTTCGGCTCCGGCTATGGCCGCAGCCGCGCGGGCGGCAATACCGCCCCGGCCGGTGCGGGTACATCCACACTGGCGGGTGCGCTCGGTGCCGCCCCTAAAAAGCCGGAAGTGAAAAAGACCGTCAGTTATGCGCCCGGCGATATCGTGGACCACCGCGTCTTTGGCCGCGGCAAGGTGCTGAAAGCCACACCCATTGCAGGGGACTGTATCGTTGAGATTCAGTTCGACCGCGTCGGCGTCAAAAAGACGATGGCCAACTATGCACCGTTGAAAAAAGTGGAGGAATGATATGTTAGTCCAGCTCATTGCCCATACGAACGACCCGGAAAAAACCATCGCCGCGGCGGCGAAGCTCTGCTACTCTGACGCTCACATTGAAACGCTGTTGGACGGTCTGACGCCCGAAAAGACCGAGGCATTTTTGCAGCGTCTCAACGATGTAGGCCACGCCAGCCCCATTGAACACGCCAGCTTCACCTTCGGTATTGAGGGTGTTTCCCGCACGTTTCTTGCGCAGGTCACGCGGCACCGCATCGGCAGTTTCAGCGTGCAGAGCCAGCGCTATGTGCGGCTGGAAGATTTCCGCTACGTCATCCCGCCGGAGATCGAGGCCATCCCCGAGGCAAGGGCACAGTTTATCGCCTCGATGAACGACGACGCTAAAAAATACCTGGAACTGGTCCAGACGCTGGAAAACGCCCATACCGCCCGCCTGATGGCTGAGGGTCTGAACGAGAAAGCCGCCCGTGCCAAGGCAAGCAAGCAGGCCAACGAGGACGCCCGTTTTGTGTTGCCCAACGCCTGCGAGACGAAAATGGTCATGACAATGAACTGCCGCAGTCTGCAGAACTTCTTCAACCTGCGTTGTTGCAACCGCGCCCAGTGGGAAATTCGCGCCGTCGCCGATGAGATGCTGCGGCTGGTCATGCCCATTGCGCCCCACATTTTTGCAAGTGCAGGCCCGCGCTGCCTGGTCGGCCCCTGCCCGGAGGGCCGTATGTGCTGCGGCCAGCAGGCCGAGGTGCGCGCCAAATACGCCAAACTCAAAGAGGAGGCAGTGTAAATGGGACAGCTTATCATTTTTGAGGGGCTGGATGGCTCCGGCAAGGGTACCCAGACAAAACTGACGGCCCAGCGCTTACAGGAGCAGGGAAAAGACCTGCGGCAGGTCACCTTCCCCAACTACGAGAGCGATTCCTCAGCACTGGTCAAGATGTACCTGTCCGGCGCGTTCGGCGACAAGCCCGACGACGTCAATGCCTACGCGGCGTCCAGCTTCTACGCCGTCGACCGCTATGCCAGCTACAAGACCGATTGGGGCGAGTTCTACCGCGAGGGCGGCCTGGTGCTGTCCGACCGGTATACGACTTCCAACGCCGTGCATCAGTGCTCCAAGCTGCCGCCGATGCACTGGGACGGATTCTTGAACTGGCTGTTCGACTTTGAATATAAAAAGTTCGGCATCCCCGCGCCCGACGCTGTGATTTACCTTGCCGTCGACCCGGATGTCTCCCAGAAGCTCATCACCGAGCGCTACCACGGCGACGAGACGAAGAAAGATATCCAGGAGAAGGACACCGAGTACATGGCCCGCAGCCGCGCCGCCGCCGAGTACTGCGCCCGCACGCTGGGCTGGCACCGCATTGAATGCACCGTCGAGGCAAACGGCGCAAAATCGATGCGCTCTGTCGAGGATATCAACGCCGAGATACTTGCGAAATTGAACAGCATCCTGTAAAATAGTGTAGATATTGCACCTGCAAAACGAACCGAAAAAAAGAGGTGACCCCATGCTGCGCAAAGCGACACAAGATGATTTGCCTGCGCTGGTGGCGCTGCGCTGCAAGGCTGCCAGGACCAACTGCACCGACGCCGCAGGCTGGCTGCAAAATGTGGCCGGGCTGGAAAATATCCTGCTGCTGGTAAAATCCGGCGCACCGCCCGCGGCTATGCTGGCGGCTGTGCCGGTGGAATACGGCCAGCATCACGGCGTCTGGCTCTGCGGCCTGGCAGGGGAGCAGGGCGTCCCGCTCGACCGTCTGCTGCCCAAACTGCTGGAAAGCTGCCTGCGGGCTTATGGGGCCAGCGGCTTTGACTTTGCCGTCATGACGCCGGAGGGCGCGCAGCACGCCGACGCACTGAAGCAACTGGGATTCACCGCCCAGCTGCCGCTGCGGGTATTGCAAACGCCCATCCGCCGCGACCTGCTGGCCCAGGCATCCTTCGACAGCTTGACCGTGCATAAATTGCTGGAAATGCGCCATATCTACCAGCCCGGCTGTATCACCCTGCCGGAGTCGGCCATGAATGAGATCATGACCCAGCTGTACCGGCGCGGGCTGACCGTAGTGTCCAATCGGCGCGGATATGGGTTATACTATACCAGCGGGGATACGCTGCAATTTCTGGAATTGCAGGCCGACAACGACCACTGCGCCGACCGCCTTTTGCAGGCCGCGCGGGAAAAGACCGGCGCAGCCAACGCGCGCATATTGCTGGCTGAAAGCCAGCCCCTTTACCTCGGCGCAGGCCGCCGCTGCGGTTACGGTATGCTTGCCTTTTTGGGCAAGCCGTTCCCGGTCACCGATGCGTATTTTAGGATGCTGCTGTAAAGGGGACCGGGCACGCCCGGCCCGCAGCTCAACCATAAAGAACGTTTCTCGTTTCGTTGAGGGCCGCACATATGCGGCCCCTACCCGGCGTTAAAAAATCAACCAGGAATCAAAAAGTTAGGAGTATCCCATGAGGATTAATCGTTCCAACCCGGATCAGCCCGCGATGCAGCAGCCGCAGGCACAGCCCCAGGCTGCGCCTGCGGCCCCCAAACCGGCCCCCAAGCGTGAACCGCCCAAGCAGGAGCCGCCCAAACCGAAAAAGGAAAAGTCCAAAAAGAAACCCAAGCACGAAAAATATGACGAGTATGAGGACGACGAAGAAGAGCCGCGCAAGCGCCGTTTCCCGTTTGGCTGCCTGATTGTGCTCATTCTTCTGGCGCTGGTGGGCTTTGGCGGCTACAAGGTCAGCCAGTTCTATGCGGAGCTGGACGGCCAGGGCACGCTGGGCGCGGCCCAGACCATCACCGTGCCGGAAGGATCCTCCGTCGCCAGCATTGCCACCCAGCTGAAAGATGCAGGTGTTATCCAGTATGACTGGCTGTTCAAGCAGTATGTCAAGTACAGCGGCAAGGCGGGTGAGATTCAGTACGGCGACTTCGAGGTTCAGTCCGGTATGGCCTACAATGATATCATCAAGGCGTTGTCCGTCGTGACCCGCCGCGCCACCGTCAACGTCACGATTCCCGAGGGCACGACTGCCGTCGGTGTGGCACAGATTTTTGTGGATGCAGGCCTGGTGGACGATGTGGATACTTTCCTGTCCTGCGCCAATGGCAACGACGGCTCAGATTGGAGCAAGTACGATTTTTGGAACGCCATCCCCGATAATGACCGCCTCATGAAGTGCGAGGGCTACCTTTTCCCGGACACCTACAACCTCTACGCCGACGAGGACGTCTATTATTATGTAGACCAGCTCTACGGGGAGTTCGCCAACAAGACTGCTGACTTGACCGACACGATTGCCGCCAAGGGTACGAGCCTGGACGATGTGGTCAAGCTGGCCAGCTTCATCCAGGAGGAGGCTGGTTTGGAGAGCGAGGATGCCAAGGTCAGCGCCTGCTTCCACAACCGCTTGGAATCCAGCGACCCGCTGTGGGCGGAGCATAAGCTGGAATCCAACGCCTGCAGCTATATCATGCAGGATAGCGAGAACAACTATCTCTGGAACTCCCCGACGGCTGAGTATTTCGGCTGGCCGGAGGATGGCGCAATTCCCGACGATGTGCTGGCTCTGTACGACACCTACGCCATCAGCGGCCTGCCAGCGGGCCCCATCTCCTGCCCGGGTTATGCCGCCATCGAGGCCGCGCTGAACCCCGACCAGGAGTATTTGGACGAGGGCTACTTCTTCTTCGTCACAGGCCACCCTGACACCGACGTCGCAGGCCAGTATTTCTACGCTAAGACCGCAGACGAGCACTACCAGAACTGCGTCAAAGCGGGCTGGGCGTCGTAAGGCACGAAGCCGCCTTGTAGGGGCCACACATATGCGGCCCTCAACCTTGCTTTGACCGCCTGTCTGCCTTTCACGACAGGGCCAGGCACGCCCGCCCGGCCCCTGCGGGATGAATCATGTGAAAACGGAGGAATCATCAATGCTGCAACAGCCGGAACTGCTGGCCCCTGCGGGCAGCCTGGAAACGCTGAAATACGCCGTCATGTACGGCGCGGATGCCGTCTACTGCGCCCTGCCGGAGTTTGGTATGCGCGCAGCCCCGGTCAACCTGACGGTGGGCGAACTGCGCGAGGGCTGCATCTTTGCCCACGCCCGCGGCAAAAAGGTCTACCTGACCTTGAATACCCTGCCCACTAACGAGGAACTGTCCAAACTGCCCCAGTATATCCAGGATGCTGCCGAGGCAGGCGTAGATGCCTTTATTATCGCTGACCTGGGCGTGCTGGCATTGGCTAAAAAGTATGCCCCGCAGGTCGAGCGCCATGTCTCGACCCAGGCGGGCATCACAAACTACGAGGCAGCCAAGGTCTGCTATGAGCTGGGGGCCAAGCGCGTTGTGCTGGCCCGTGAGCTGCCCCTGACCGAAATTGCCCAGATCCGCGACAACTGCCCAGCTGATTTGGAGCTGGAAGCCTTTGTCCATGGCGCTATGTGCATGAGCGTGTCGGGCCGCTGCCTGCTGTCCAGCTATATGGCGGGCCGCAGTGGCAATCGCGGCGAGTGCGCCCAGCCCTGCCGCTGGAAGTATAACCTCGTAGAGGAACACCGCCCCGGCCAGTACATGGAGATAGGGGAGACGCCCGACAACGGCAGCTATATTTTGAACGCCAACGACCTGTGCACAGCGCCGTTTATCGACTTGATTTGCAAGGCGGGCGTGGACTCGCTGAAGATCGAAGGCCGCGCCAAGACGTTCTACTATGTGGCGTCGGTAGTCAGCGCCTACCGCCGCGCACTGGATACCTTCCTCGCTGACCCCTACAACGATAATTTTGAGCTGCCCGATGATGTTATTGAGGAACTGAACCGCACGAGCCACCGCCACTACTCGCCGGGGTTCTACTTCGGCAAGGAACAGGCCCAGCAGACCCCCAGCCACACCTATGTGCGCAATTGGGATTTTATCGGCACAGTGGACAGCTGGGAGAACGGCATTGCTCACTGTACCCAGCGCGGCAAGTTCAGCGTGGGGGACAGCATCGAGATTTTGCAGCCCGACGGCAGTGTCGTCAAGCTGACCCCCGCCTGGATCGAGAACGCCGACGGTGATCGTGTGGATGCCACCCCGCACCCGATGATGCAGTACACCATCCCCTGCGAAACTCCGCTGATGGCGTACAGCCTGATCCGCATGCAGAAACAGTGATGTTGTGTGGACCACATCACAAAAATATTTTAAAATTCTCGTAAAAATCCCTTGACTTTTTATGGCATATCCCTTATAATATTTCTTGCGCCGGTCGTGAGGGCACAATGCTCTGACCTCTGCGCAAGCTGGGTATGGCCCGGTAGTTCAGTTGGTTAGAACGCTAGCCTGTCACGCT